>Ga0247733_1000189_pt1 | contig 70911 bp, 65 predicted proteins | sample UWRJL043104R2_FD_180932 | JGI IMG/M metagenome (GOLD analysis project Ga0247733, IMG submission 180932) | Plant litter microbial communities from Arlington Agricultural Research Station in Wisconsin, United States - UWRJ-L043-104R-2 | ecosystem: Environmental > Terrestrial > Plant litter >...
TACCCCCCAGCCCCCGCTCCTCCGGCTGGAACAACCGCTCCCCCGGCGCCTGCTCCTCCTGCGGAATCGCCTGCTCCCCCTGCTCCTCCGGCGGGCACATCCTATGTCCCCTCCCCGAGCAGCCCAGCTCCCTCTGCCCCAGCAGTCAGTGAGTTCCCTGGCGCTGGTGCCGCCAACAAGCCCATCGTTGCGCTCATGGCCGGTGCCATTGCGCTTGTCGTCCTTGCCTAAAAAGCTTTGATGATTTGAGTGGGATACTTTTTGTACACATGTTTTACTACTTCGACACATTCCTTCATGACACACAATTATGATTTATGATTGGATTGGGTACACGGGAGGGTTTGGTAATATGGCTTGGTACGGTATGGCATGGAATGCCAAGGTCACTCTTTAGATAGACGTCGATGATACATTTCTGTTGATGAGGGAGGTGGATAGCATGGGGTAATTTTGACATGGTGGATTGTATGTATGCCTATGAATAAGGAGTGCGGTGTAGCTAGCTAGTCGTATAGCTACACTCATAATGTGTTTTTCGAATACTTTCTTGGCTTTGCTTTTGTGAACATTGATCCCTTCTCCTTCCAACTTCTCTTAGGGGTCGACATCTAAATCGAAGCCGTCACTGAACCCCCAGCATACCAGCGTTTCCATCTGCCATCCGTGGCGATGCCATTGACCCTGGAATCCGGCTATACGTTTACCAAATCCGCAATTGGCCTCTTGGGTCCCTTAGTGGCGACCCGGCAACCAAAACACTGAACGGTAGAACAATGTGCATGATGCGTTGATGGAACCTGGGTGGACCGTGGACCGGGTGCTGGTTTTGTTGGGGTGTAGGCATATGCGGTGGAGTGTGGTGCGGGAAGGAGGGGCCGTTATGGGACCGGGTGGTGTGGGGATTGTGGGGTGGAAGGGTTCCTGAGGGTCGGGGTTATGTGTGGTAGCATTGTTCGTAGTTGAGGGGGGTTGCATATCGGCATGTGATAGTCTGGAACTTGAGAGGGAAAAGGGGCGGGGACGGGTGGAGGCGGGAGGTGCACAGCTGGGTGAAGCGGTGTCTTTGGTGCTTTGTCCATCGTTGACTTGTACCAAGAGTATGGAAGTAACAATAATGATGAAATGGTCGTTGTCTACGACTAGCTTCGATGTTCGGTTACTGTTCTTGTGTTCGCTAGAGACTTTACAACGGTCGTCGAGTCTTTCGTACCTTTTCGGGCCGGTATCATGATTGCGCATTGTGAGAGGTGTAGAAGTAGTTTCTTGTTCTGTAGTTATGCTCTGTTATTACTATTTCGATGGCAGATTCAGCCGTGTACGATCGACGCAGAAACGGGAACAACCACCAACGTCCCCCAGAATAAAGCCCGCACTCTTCACCATCTTTGCCGTATCAGCCTCATATCGAAGACTTATCTTTGGGGAATTTTGCGCGCGCATCATTCAAATCGCGGGTTCACACCTCGTATCCAGCGGAGTATGCCAATGCTTGCTACGTCCTGCACCAAGTCGTCCGTTATCGAGAGTTGTTGCTGAAGAGTCCGAAGAGAGTAAAGCGAGGGAGAGAGAAGATGAGACAAGGGCAAAGAGCGAGGAAAGAGATCACAAAGACGGAGATTTGAACTGAAGTCGGCGCACTGTAGGGTTCTCCCGTTTGGGAATACTTCAGCTTCTTCTGGTGTAGAATCTAATTCGAGCCACGCAGGCTCTCCCTGGTAAGACCCTTGTGTAACACCTACTTCGACACATATGTCCCCAGGAAAGCCCTGATTAGCAGATTCACGTGGCAATCAATTTGCCTCCACTGAGCGAGGTCACCTCCGGAAAAAAGCATCGTGAATACGACCGGTCAACTCGCTTCAAAAAAAAACAGCCAGTCATCGGTCAGCACACAACGCCCCGTCGCTTGCACAGCGCACACCCGAAACACGACATACGCAGCTCCCAATATCGCCGCCCATACACACCCCTATAGTCTCGTCGTCGCACACAACAACTCAGCTCGCTATTGCACACGACTCGGGCTGCTCAGCGAGTAAGACGAGGCGCGGGGTAGGAGGCGTAAGCATCCGTCGCCTTGCCACAGTAGCCCCATGGTCCGCTTTGCCTCACCACCTTTCTTGCCCTAAACACCACGCTCGCTGTGAGGGTAAGATTTCCGGTATACTCTCGCTAGCCGCTGCTTTGGGGGCGAAATTGCTCGTCGGTGGACTGCAAGTGGCTAAGCGGCGGGCTCTTCACCGGCGAAAGCTGCAGGCGCGACTTGGCAGTAGAACTGTCCGTGCCTCGCCGCTTCACCGGTCGTGACTAGCCTGCAGGACGACGCTTAAGCAATTCATTACGCTGTTGCTGGTCCCGCTGAGTTTCATTGTTATCGAAGGACCTTTTCTCTTCGCGGGATCGAAGTAAGAGAGAGCCATGGCGCATATGTCGGCTTTTGATGCTTCGAAGCTTGCGGAGCGGTTGCACGGCCTAGGAAAAGACCAGTTTTCGCTGCATTTGGAGGCGGCGAGTATGCTAGAGAAGTATCCTGGTGAGTATCTCTGGCACTTTAGAGCAAGGTGTGATGGAAGCTGATGAACTACAGCGAAAGAACATGCGCGGAGAGTGCGCGATAAGCTGGATGTATCGAAAGGGTTGATCTATCTGCCTGGCCAGCTGGCTTGGAACAACGAAGATAGCGATATGCCAGCGCCATTTCGACAGCGACGGTACTTTTACTACATGAGCGGGTTTGTCTTTCCACTCCGACAGTGAGGATTAGTGCTAATTGTGGGAGATGCAATGAGGCGGACTGTCACCTGACCTACGACATCCAGCACGACAAGTTGGCCCTCTTCATCCCCCGCATCGACCCGGAACGAGTCATCTGGTATGGCCGCGGGTCCACCCCTGCGGAAGCTGCGGACAAATACGACGTCGACGAGGTATACTTCAAGGACGATCTAGAAGCCTGGATCGCGGACTGGTCTGCGCACTACCAAGGACGCATTTTCATCCTGCACGACTATCGGACTGGTGCTGTGTCTTCTTTCAGTGGCGAGGTTGACTCTTCGTCGTTGCAGCCTGCTGCAAACCTCGCCCGCATGATTAAGGATGATCATGAGATCAAGCTGATTCGGAAAGCGAACGATATCTCTTCGGAGGCGCATAAGCGTGTCCTTGCCAACGTTCTCAAGTTTAAGAATGAGGCTCAGGTTGAAGGTCTGTTCACGGATGTGTGCATTTCGCACCAGGCGAAACAGCAAGCTTACGACATCATTGCGGCCTCTGGTCCAAATGCCGGAACGCTGCATTATGACGCCAATAACGAGAACTTTGACGATCGCCAATTGATGTGTCTAGACGCAGGGTGTGAGTTCGAGCTCTATGCCTCTGATATCACACGCACGTTTCCGCTGTCTGGCTCTTGGCCTTCAGCTGAGTCGGAGAACATCTACAAGCTCGTTCAGCGCATGCAAGAAACGTGCATCAAGCGACTAGCGCCTGGTGTTCGATATCTGGACCTTCATATCCTCGCGCATCATATTGCCATTGAAGGGTTGTTGCGACTAGGTATCTTGCACAACGGGACAACCGAGGAAATTTATAAAGCGGGCACGAGTAAGGCATTTTTCCCTCATGGGCTGGGACACCATATCGGATTGGAGGTGCATGATGTGGGACAAAGAGAGCTGATGAGCTTTCATGAGCGAAATCCCAAATACGAACAGGTAATCTTCTTGCTCTCCGATGAAGAGCAGAGCAGGACTAACATTGCATAGGCGCCGTCGCTCTATCCAGAGGACTACCACCTACCAGTCTACAATAAGAATTTGTGTCTAGCACCGGCAGATCCGTATAGCCCGCACCTCGAGGAAGGCATGGTAGTTACAGTCGAGCCCGGCATGTAAGTCTCTCTAATCCAATAGACGTTCAAAAGCTCACATCGCGCTAGCTACTTCTCCGCCTACGCCCTCAGCTACTTCTATCTCCCGTCCCCCGTCCACTCCAAATACATCAACAAAGAAGTCGTCTACCGCTACTTCCCCGTTGGCGGCGTCCGTATCGAAGACGACATCCTCATCACGTCGAAAAGCTACGAAAATCTGACAACCGCACCAAAGGGCCAGGCTATGCTCGAGATTATTCGCAGTGGGAACGCTAAGTGGCCGTTTGTTTCGGATACTGAATGTAGGACTTCGCCTGTGGAGAGGGGAAAGGTTAGTAAAGAGCCGTTAGTAAGGGCGCCTGGTATTCCAAAGAGGATGGGCGACCTGGGGATCAAGCCGGTGGTGAGGGCCGCAACAATGCCAGTTGAAGGAACGGAGAAGAGAGGCTCGGCGGATTTTGAACCATTCGATGGACCGTCTCTGTTCGCGGGATTCAAACGATCAGCCACGGTGGTTGAAACCTCCAGGTCTGCAGCAGCACATCCTGATCGTCCTTCTCCAACCAAAACACGTCAGGGTGGCCTACCCATATGCGGAAACCCAACACTTGACACCACGCACCTTTACATGGCCTGGGAATCCTCTGGCAGCAATCCTACCTCCCCACTCAGCTCCAGCACAGCGCCTCAAACGAAGTGTACAAACTGCACGGTGCTCATGCAGTCTATGGATCGGTTGAAACAAATCCAAGCGAGAGTCTCGCCTTCGCCACCGAAGATTGAACCAGCGGCCACAAGACCGAATCCTGAATTGGCACAAGTACACGAACGAAATATGAGCCGCAAACCTCGTTCTTCGCAAACATTCTCCCAACCACTGAATCCGGAGATGTTCAACGGCTCCTCGTTTAATAATCACGGTGCAGTGGAAAAGAAGGTGCGGGACCCTGAGAATGCGAATAGTGCAAAGCCCTCGGCGTATGAAACTCATCGTATGAGAGAGAACTATCCGTTCACATCGACAGCCATTGCTCACGCGAAGCGCGAGGCAGAACGTGTTGTGACTGCGCAGCGAGATGTGTTCCCCACTCAGCCATCCAAACACACTATGCCTCAACAGCCTCGGGCAGAAGCACCAGCAGCAGACACACACTCGACACAACCTACCTCCATAGCCACCGCTATCCAATCATCCTTACCAAGCCACAATACGAATTTTCCTACGACCACGCAAGTGCTTCGTCACCGGGCCGCAGCTCTTGAACCTATCGATCCCTCACCACACTATCATCTCTCCAACCGCCATCCATCCTTCAACATATATCGCCAATCTGCAACCGCTCACCCGACCTTGGCATCACTTACCAGTTCCACTTCCCGTCCACTCCAGCGAAGCGCTCCTAACGCCACATTGTCCGGCGCACAACGTCCTGGTATTCGACCAGACGACGCCGCGCTTTGGGAGCAGTTGGAGGAGTTGAGGGGCGCAATGGAGGGCTTGTTGAGGGAAAGGGAGGAATGGAAGAGGGTGTAGATTGGGACGGATGGGTTGAGTCGCATGCAACGAGGAACAACCCAGATGATCTATGACCATGTTGGGGATAGCAGTCCAGCGGTGGGATCATGGTCTGACGCGAGCATGGTGTCACGTTGTTAGCGGGAATGATGGTGCAGAGAAAGCTTTTTTGTTCACAATACGTTATCAAGTGTCTTTGAGGTAATTTCTTTGATCTACGTTTCTCGTTTCTCGTTTGCGGTTGTTTGTGTTTTCTTGTGTTGGGTATACGTTTACGTTCGAGCGAGTCGGCTCATCTAAGTTATGTGCCATAGCTGTGAGTCATCGTTACCGCCCAGTGAAATAATTCCAAGACTCACTTATGCACATTTTTATTGGAGGATACTTCGTTGGAGATGTGGTGGAGTGGGAGTCATGTCGCAGAACCACGAAGGTAGACATAGCGCTAGGCTTGACTCTTCGAAAGCGCTTCGGGAATTGATTACGAACAGTACATCCGCTTCTATCGATATTGCATCTATGATGCTTTGACAATCTAGAATATAGCATACGAACATTCGCTACAGCTCTCAAGATCACAACATCTTCTTTAACATGTGTCGCCAGACCATCAGTACCGCAATCCGTGCAGACAACAAAGCAGAAGTCATTCATTTGTACCCTGGTACTCCAAACAATTGCGACGTCACCCCTGAATCTGCAATCGTGTGACGATGGGATTTTCTCCGAGTTGAGCTTTAGCAATGACTCCATCTTCACAAATTTGTCTTGTTCTGCATATAGTCATACGCGAAGTCGGACTCATTTTATGGCCCACATCATCACAAAGTTCTCCATAAATTGGTCCCTCAAACCTCCTCTTTCTTCACTTCGCCATAACCCTTCACTTCGACGACGAAAGCCACATATTTTTTCAAATCTTTGTACACGATCAAAACAGACTTAGACCCCTTATCAAGACACACGCAGATACGATACCATGGCGTCAGCTACACTTGGCAATCAAATTAACGATGGTAAAACACCATTCGTAAGATGTAGCATGACCAAGGGAACAGGACAGTTGCTTGTTAACAAAGAAATCGATTTACCCTGCCAAACTGACATGCGATCGATCACACTAGAATCCTACGAAGTATCTCATCCGGAGCTCGCTAAGGCTGTAATTGAGACACCTTCCACAGACAATTTACTTTCGAAGGATGTGCGGGATCTACAGGAACTAGTGAACCAACCAGAACCGGACATGTTCAAGGTTGTTGAAGAGCTGGAGCCTATTGTGAAGAGACTGGATGTCGAACCCAAATCAATTCAAGAGCTTCGTGACCGGCAACAATACGAACAAATTATATACAACCTTAAAGATAGCTCACGGCATCGTGTGCGCATGTGCTCGATGATAGCCAGTGAGTCGGACGAAATAGTACAATTTGTTCTTAATCCTGACTGAATATAGCCTTCACCTGGAGTATTGAACCACGTCTTGATTACATAACGGTAGAGGCTTATTTAAGCCCAGATGGAGCATTCTACTCCACTGTGCAAGGGACATACGGCGAAGGCAGGCAATTATGGCGGGTTAGCCAAGCTACCCCTTACCCGGGTTCCGCTTTGAATTCTATGCTAGTGACGCTGAGCTCTGAGTACAAGCTGCAAGTGAAGTTGGAGCAGGAAATTGCGTCAGAGCAGCGGCGTGCGTGGGAGGATAGATTTTACAGACTGGCCTAAATAGTATTATCTAAATCAAGTCCGATAAGGGTTTTAGCTTCTCCATACATGATGGCCACTCATTGAGTATACTTCGACCATAAAAGGTCCTCGGAGGTCCGAGCCTAGCTACAAAGCCGCGTGCGCCACTCCTACCACAACTATCGCCCATCTTTTGAAGATCTCGTCCAAATTTCTACCATTTGCACGGCCTGTATACTGCGCTGGTGGCGACGTCAAAGTCGCACCTCCCAGCCCGCTCCAGATGTACCCGTCGATCTCATGTCTCCCGCTTGATGTCAGCGTTACTGTACTCCCATTGATAACAACAGCCGTTGGCGAAGATGCCAGCGAGACTGAAACGCCATTGATCATGGTCAGAACTCCAGGTGTCAGTGTCTGGCCGTTTGGGAGCACGATGGCATCAGTTGGTGGCGAAACTAGAGATATGGTAATCCCTCCGACGACTGCTTCCGTCATGAATGGAGATAGCGAAACTGAGACGCCACTCACGACTGTTGCGGTTCCTGGTGCTAGTGTTTGACCATTTGGAAGCAATAGTCCTGTTCCCGACGGAAGGAGAGCATAGCCGGGAGGGAGGGCAGCAAGATTTGTTGGAAGAGCGAGGGGAATTGTTTCGCTGCCGATTACCACTACTGATTCATCTGACGAGAGAGAGATTGGTATACCATCTAGTGTCGTGACTGTTCCAGGGGCAAGGGTATCGCCGTTCGGCAAGAGAATACCAGAAGACGAGGGGAGATTAACGAAGCCAGTGGGCAGGATTGGAACTGTGGGCGGAACACTGAATGTCTGACTTTCGACCACAAGGAACGAGCCTTGACTATCAAAGGAGACCATTTTGCCGTTGACCAGCGTAGTATCTCCAGGTTGGAGCGCATTTGTTTCGCTGGGTAAAAGTAGTCCCGAACCTGATGGTTGGAAGGATATAGGTCCGATACCTGGAGGTGCAAAAGCAGCCGGGAGAGTTTTGGCACTCGTTGGTCCGGTTACTGCAGGTGCAGCTGGTAACCCTGGGAGAGGCAGTGTCTGCTGCAAACGAGTGGAAATCGGGACTGGAGCCAATGCAGGCTCCTCGGGCGATGGTATCGAGGTAGGTGCATTGCTATTTGGCGGCGGTGGTGGAGAAGAAGTGTTGTCGGATGTGGATGCCGGGGGAGGAGCAGGTTGTTTAGATGTAGACGTCGGAACGGGCGCTGACGATCCTAGAGATACTTCTTCCATCGATGAAGTCGAGGAAGTGACAGTGATAGTCGGCACAAAATGTGCCGGCTCTGTCACTGTGAAATCGACTAACAAGGTTGCTGTGATGAGTTCCGGTGGCAAGGTAACAGTTGTTATTGTTGGGTCACATGATAACCATGCTACTTGAACCGAATTAACCGATCTGACATCATATGGGTTACCCATATCACTGTAATTGATCAGCGCACGTCGTTCTTGCCTTGACATTGACGCTTACGAGGTGATATCGGCTGAAAAGGGGATTTCGGTGTTTGTCACGACCACATAGTTGGTGGTATTGGTTCCATTGGAATACGGAGTTACATGTGGTATGATGATGATTAATCTGGTGTAGGTGATGAAGGTAGTTGTGTACCATGTGCCAGCTTGGGTACTAGTTTCGGTGACTGTGGTTGTAACGCAATCATCGGGCATGGAGGTCGTATTTGCGAATCCGTCTGTTGGTTTGTCTGCGGCTATCAATTATGTCATTGCTTCCTTTCCAAACCGCGCACTTACAGTTCGTTGGTTGAGCTGTGCCTGTCGACCACATGAGTGGCAACACCGCCAAAAGACTGGCTCTTTTGAGGCGCGTTCTTCCAGACAGAGACACCATTGAGAAGTGAATATGGACGCACGAGCTTGGCTTCACAGAGTTGAACGGCTTGAACGGCTCTTGATGGTTTATAATTGTCCTAGCTGCCCATAGGGAGTTTTTGGGGGCTATGTTGGGGGCTATGTTGGTGGCTGGATGGATATTGCTGCAGCTCCGTACCACGCTCACTGGGTGTCATTGGCTCGGCCCATATGACCTGCAGGTCGAGCATTTTAAATTAATATAGCCGGGAATCGTTTAATGTTGCGCCTCTCTCTTTGGTTGAGCGGAGCGAGCCTGCGCCTCGTTCCAAGAACCGAGTTCGTGATACATCGCCTGCGAATCTGCACTCGTAGGTTCTACAATGCGCAGTTGCCAAGACCGATACATAAGAAAAATAGAAACTCTGCAGGAGGGCTTTGACCGGCCGGCTGGGCGTATGCGGAGTCGCCAAAAACGTCACGCAGAACCCAGCATTCGGCCTTGCGGGCTCGACCGTGGCACTCAACATAGTCAAAGTATACCTTGTCACGATGTCTTTACCTCGATACTGAGCCAGATTGTATTACAATGGTTCCTCCAAAGAACCTCCCATCTGCGCTGCACATCCAGCCCTCAGGAACTTGGCTGGGCAATGACGGCACGTGGTCGGGGTAAGTCTTGCCTCACCCTTGCGCCTTCAGGCTTGCGACACCACTCACGATAAATAGGTTCCTCATTTCCGCTGGAACACCACCGCAGAACTTCACAGTACTACCTGCGACCAACGGTCCACACACATACGTTCCAGTGGCGGACGATTGCCAACGTATCAACCGGACTGACTGCGGAGAATCGCGCGGCATATCGCCCTTTGGGAATCGTGCCAGCCCTGGATTCCAGTCAAACGTGTCATCGACTTGGGATCTGATTGGCCTTTACGAAATTGGCGTAAATCGTAAGCTGGGGTACACTGGGAACGGGATCTCGGGGTACGACACCGTAGGATTCGGTAAAACCTCCACGTCGGATGCGCAGTTCCTCCAGAAACAGGTATTGACAGCCTATGCGACACCCGATCTATGGATTGGCCAGCTAGGATTGGGTACGCAGGAAGTGACCTTTCGCCAAAACGAGCGAGTCAACTCGACGCTCTTGAATTTGAAGAACAATGGTATCATTCCAAGCTTAAGCTTCGGTTACACAGCTGGAGCTTCATACCGTAGGTATCTCGATTCGATGGCGGGTTTTGTGCAGAGTACTGATCATTGTTCAGGTTTCACCAAGGTCACCGCGAGCCTCACATTGGGAGGCTATGACCAATCCCGCACTTCCGAAACCATCACGATAGAAATGAGCGATGACGAAGAGAAGCCACTCACAGTTGGACTGCAAAGCATCATCGTCACAAACTCTTTAAACGGCACCTTCAGCCTCCTCCATCAAGCCATCCTTGCCCCAATCGACTCCTCTGTTTCCGAACTCTGGCTCCCCACATCCGTCTGTGAGCAGTTCGCCACGGCTTTCGGTCTCCAATATCATGAACCGTCTGGTCGTTATGCCTTGTCCGAATCGACAAGAAGCAAACTTCGCAGTTTGGCACCAAAGTTGACCTTCACCGTGAGCGATGGACTTGTGGAAGGGAAGACGCTCAATCTGGACCTTCCTTACGCGTCTTTCGATCTTGAAGCTACGTATCCCATTTTCCCAAATGCGACTGCATATTTCCCAATCAGAAGAGCCGCAAACGAGAGCCAATTCATGATCGGACGCGCGTTCCTCCAAGAAGCGTACCTCGGAGTCGACTTCGAGCGGAGGCAATTCAATATCAGCCAAACTCGTTTTGAGAATCCGATGCTAGAGGCAGATATTGTCACGGTCATGCCTCTAGACTCCAATTCGAATTCGACTATTGATTCACAGGCCCCTTCCGGAACAAGCTCGCCTCATCTATCGCCTGGTGTGGTCACCGGTGTCGTGATCAGTGCTGTACTAGGCACACTGTTGATCGTAGGCCTTTTTTGGTTTTATTGGGTTCGAAGGCCGCGCGACAAGGCAGAGACAGTGGCAATGGCAAGCACTGAATCTACTTCGAGAGGTCCGGCCAAGCCCGAAATCATGGGTTATGCTGTCAGCGAGTTACCTGCTCATCATGGACAGAGTGAGGCGGATCCCGGAAAGGCAGCATTAAACGAGCTAGAAGGCAATTCGATTGTCGGTGTGTATGAATTGCGGTGACATGTATCCAAGGTTCGCCAGTGGATCAATGCAGAAGCTTAGACGTCAAAATAAAATTGGAACGCAAGGCAAGGTACTTTGACACACCGTTCGATCTGCGCAACATCTGATACAGATAACTATCGTCTTTAAGTGCACCAGTGAAGTTCCATAATCAAGCTATATACCCTCTTCGAAAGTAAAACCCATCCACAATCCCCTGCTCTTCCTTCCGATTCAACGCACCACCATCTTATAGTGCACAAGCACCGCTCTACACCGGACCGCACGAGATGGAACGAACACGGTTCTCAATGTACGCATAATCGGAAGTCGCGAGGTCAGGAATGTTCCCTATAGGACGCATCAAGTCAGCCGGTGAATCCAAGTTAGGCCAGCACAAAAATGGGTCAAATCTTACAGTTGAAGAACCAAGTGTTATCGTTGTTGTCCGAGCCCTGGCAATTCTGACCGCTGCGAACTGTTAGCCGGTACATTCCACATCATCTGCATCGCACAACACTTACGCATAAAGGCGGCAGTTGAAATGGCTCAAATCCCCTTCCAGCCTAATCGAGCTCGCCTTGTTATCGATGGAGGCCGGTAGCGTCGGCGAGACGCAAGTCGGCTCCTGGATATTGAAGGACTGCTTGAAGCTAGCCCCGCCGTAGTTCTTGCCGTCGTAGAGCGTGATAGAGGCTGCGATGCGCTTCTCCAGGGCGGCGGGGGCGGCCATGGTGAGAGCGGCGAGAGAAAGGGCGATGAAGGACTTCATTGTGGTAGTTGGGTGGGGTTGGGGATGGGATTCCGAGGTGGATTGGGAATGTTGTGGGTGTAGTGATGTTGAGGAGGTGAGTGGTGGTAGTTGTGATGTTTGTGAGCGAGGTTCACCACGATTTTTATACTGGAGCATCCTCTGAATGGTGTACGCGTCCAACACACTCATCTCCATCGCATAAAGCTCTCGTCATCATGAACGAGCCGTCTCACGCTTCCATCACAGCCACCAGCAGCAACCGTCTACGCTTCTAGACAATCTTTTCTTGTCGCCCCGTCCATTTTCGACTGCCGACGTCACGCGCTTCCCAATAAGTCAGCATCTATACACCTCTTCTAGTCCGTGACATGCGACCATCCCATTCATATCACACACCTACCCAACCAGCCCATTGTGTGGCGTGCTGTATAAGACGTTGTGGGGTCGCTTACGGCATTGAAATAAGGGTACGGTATGTAGGCGCAGTACCGGTTTGCGGTACCCACGTGTGCATGATCGCACGTGGCAGCCGCACAGGTGGCTTGTAGATCAGTGTGGAGGATTGGGTGCTTCGACGCTGTAGAATGGCCTAGTGCGTGTTTGGTCTATGCAGGCGGGCACCTAGACTCATGGACTGGAATAAGCAGCAGCCGGGGAGTTCTGTTGTAAGCTCAAAGAGTATCTGGACGATATCCGATACGTGTAGTTGTTAAATTAGCAACTTTCGACGACGTTTCTACTGGAGGGAAACTTGACGCCGCTCGTATTGCGCCCAGTAGGTAACCAAAAATCCTACTACTCTCAATCCATTTCCAGACCCTGTCTTTTTCGCGAGTCAAACGAAACTTAGCATCTAATATTAAGAAGCGCAGCTCACTCTAACGCTCTAACACGCGGGAGGCTACGGAAACATCGCCACAAATGGGGAAAGGCGAGAGAACGTCACACCGGCACTCCGCATCCTGCGCAGATATCACGCTCCCACAAAGGTCAAATGACAAGTCGTGAAGGTCGTGTCGCATATGTCATGCAAAGTATAGGAGGATGTGATGGAACGTTTTGCGCACGGACGACGGTGTAAGCTTATGTGTGCCCGTTTCGTAAACCAAGCGAAATGTTCTGTCATAGCGTTGGTGGATGGACTATAGCGTTCTCTCGTGATATTTCGAGTTTTCGTGCGTGTGCTTGTTTGGGAATTTGGGTTAGTCAATGAGTTGCTTGACGAACGAAGCGCTGACCGGCCGCCAGCAGCTAGCAGCCAGACGTGTTCTGCATCGATGGTAATTCCAGACAAACGCTCTTTTGGGGCAGACTCAAACACGTTCTCCGATCAGACGCCGTCCCCCAGCTCAGCGTACAGCCTCAACTCCTTCTCCACCATAACATTATACACCTTCCGCAACTCCTCGCCACTGAAAAACTCCTCGCCCAAATGTGTGAATGCCATCATCATATACTCTTTACACCAAGGCAACTGTGTCATGCCCTTGAAGAATGTCTCTTTGACCCTGCGATAGGCCTCCTCCACCCTCGACTCCTCCTTCCGCTTCTTCCCATCTCGCCTCGGTTTCTTAGTGGGCCGTATCGCCCTCTCTTTGCTCGCTTCCTCAAGCTCGAACAATATGTGCAGTTTCCATAGCGCAGTAGAGTGCGCACCCACATCGTCCTCCGCCTTCTTGTAGAGTGCTCGAATGGAGTGGGAGGTTGAGCCTGCGATCTCGCCCTTGAGTGCTTCGTAGTGGATAGCAAAGGTCCAGCCCACGATGGTGCGATCTTGGGGGCTGGAGAGCGTATTTTGGTGCATGATAGATCTCACGCGATCGTCTATTGAGAAGCGCGACTCATTCGCAGCATAGAGTGATAGGAGAGTGGTGTTGTTTGGGAAGCTCGCAATGAGGGGCTCGAGGTTTTTGCGAAGAAGGGCTGGCTTGACTATTGGAGCGTGAGTCGCATGGTAGGTTAGCAGTTGCGCTGTTGATTGAGCGTGGAGCTCCGCTGCCGGACTTTGAGACAGGTTGCGCTGCGCAAACCAGGTCGAGAGTGTATGGTGTACCACAAGCGCCGCATCCGGATCCTGGCCGCTGGAGAGATATATCAGTAGCGCTAAGAGTGAGGCGGCCTCAACAGCCGTAGTGTGAATATTGGCGAGGAGAGCGCGCTCCTTCGTGTCGCTCAACGCTGATCGTGCACGAAGAAGAGCGCCCTGATCCGGTCCTGGTTGAGCCGTGTGAGTCTTCTGTACTTGGCCGGTAGGAGAAACAAGGCGCCACAGTGCTTCGTTAGGATCACCGCGTCTGAGCGCTTCCCATGTCCAATTGCTGAGGAGGTCGAGCATGCCCGGTGTAGAATGTGGACTTACGCCTATCTGCATCGAAAGCGCGGCGCTGAACACCTGATCTGCTTTTGCAGAGTTCCCGCAACGCGACTCCACAAGACCGTACGCATTGTACAGTCGTAGACTCGACGGACGCGCCTTTAGAAGCTTCTTCGCTGTCTTAAAAGCTTCTGTAGGAAAGTACTTAGCCTCGAAGGCTAATAGATACTCGCCGATAGCATCTTCACTGTTATCATCGACCACCAGAAGCTTTAGGACACGCCGTACGAAAGCTGCGTCGATATTGTCGATAGTTTCCGGCAAGCCACGGTCAACCAGGAGTTCTATCGACATTTCGAACGAACCAAATGGGCAACTCGAATACTTCGCTAACGACTTGGAGAACGATGTTGACTCCTCCTGTGGCGAAGGCTTCCGAGATTCGGATAGTAAAAAGGGGTCGTCGAGCCACTTACTCGAACTCGGGAGTGTTCTTAATAGAGTAGGAAGTTGACAGAATCGGAGAAATGCACTCAGAAGCAAGGAGTTCGGCGTGTCCTGCGGAAGGATCCGCAGAAAGTCCTCAACGTCTGAATAAAGAACGATGTGGAACGCGTCATCTTCTCCGACTTCGTCCATTGTACGGCCAGGATATCGCAGCTTGATAGCGCTGTCCAGCTCCCGTTTGTAGAAGTCTTCGAACAGCGAATCTGATGGCTCCTGTGCATGCAAAGGCTTGGCACCTGTGGGGGGAGATGGATCGTTATCGGCATTGAAGGCTCTCCATCCCTTTGCGTTGACCTCCCCGATTCGAGGCTCCTCGCTCTCCCAGAACTCTTCAAAAGAGCGTGAGACATCGGCATTATCTAACGGTTCGGTCTTTAGAAGGTGGAACTCTAGCAGAGCTTGCCACACCGCGATCGCCAGTTCCTGGTAGCCGGCTTGGTAAATCATCGATGTCAAGCGGACGAGGATGTAGAGCAGGAGTTCCACGCTCACTTGCGGATAGCCAACGCGAATGGTATGTAAGCATCTGAAGAAAGTGGCCCGGCAGCTCTCGTACTTGAAGTCGGTGAAGCTGGATTGAACAAAATTCAAGTATTGCACCCACAAGCCCTCGTTGTGGGGATACCTCTCAAGTATCTCAGCCCATTTCGTAATTTGCTTACTGACGTTCCAAGCCCTTCTAGCCTCAGACATCAACGCAGCGTACAGCTCAACGATGCTGTCTTCATGTTTGCTGACCTTCTTCAAAGCCTGCTCGTAGGTCGATATCCGGATATCGGCAAGGTGCTGTTTGTCGGATACGCTCAATGCGGTCGACGGTCGATCTAATCTCATCATCGCTTCCTGATGGCGCGCAAGCTCTAACCAAGCTTCCACGTTTTCAGGGTGCTCGTGAGTCCTCCGCACCAGCTCAGAATTCCGCCCCGTAATCTCAGCATCGACGGTGCTCACAAGGGTATCGGAATCGTACTCTGCATCCGAACCCGGAGGCTTCGTGGCTGACCCCTCCTCTTGGAATCCACGATAGTCGTCCTCGGGAACATTTCCATCATCCTCTTCACGTTTCCTCTTTCCTGACGTCGAGATGGGGATGAAGTCGGCGTCGACGTCCTGTGTCTCCTTCGCGGTCTTCAGAAACCGGAGACTGCGTTTTCCGTCCTTCTCAGTATGCCTGCTGGCCAAGAGGCGCTCTTGCCGACGTCGTCTTGCCGGAGTCACGACGATCTCTTTATCCGTAGAACGGTTTCTGTCAATCTTTCTATCCGAGGGTAGCCCTAAGATGCAGCCATAGCCATAGCTACGATATGTAGGGACGTCGTATCTGTTGATGCTGCCGTATTTCACAATATCTGGGTCCCCTCGGCGATCGCTGAAGAATAGCTTTGAGGGCTCTGCGTCGCGCGTAAGCGAGCGCTTCTCATCCTTGAGTTTTGAGGGTTGTTCCTTGCTAGCTACAGATGCTCCATCATCTCGTTTCGATTTCGCATCGCTCTTCTTGTCTCTTGACTTCACTCTTGAGGACTTCGAAATATTTGACTCTCTTGGCTTTTCCGTTTGGTCTGGCTTCTTTGACGCCTCTGCAGGCGCCTGTAGCTTCGGCCGGAAGCTGGTGAACTTCGGAATGTTGGCCGCCATTTCGAAAGGGTCACGGGGGCCGATGTAATCAGCTGGGCGGTTGGAGAAGTCAACTCGCAGGGGTTTTCGCAGGAGAAGGCGCTATTCGGCGCAACGGAAAGAGCTGCTTCGATGGAACCGGCATCGCGACGTGTTTCACGTGTAAGACGGCCGATGCTTCATGGAAGGAATCATCGCAGACTGCGGATCAACGATAAGTGATGGTTGAGTGAAAGCGTGAGCACGTGTCGGACTTCCTCTCGGAGGTGCGCACGGACCAACGCATTCGAAATCTTGGCGTGGGCGATCTCGTGAATTTTTCGAGATGGTCCACATCTTTCCCTACGAACCGCAACGCTGCACGACTAGACAATCCGGCTTCTTTTACAAGGCCAACTTGCGACGCTGAATACACCAATGTCGAGCTCATAGTCGACCAGAATAGCACCCAACATGACGACGCTCCAGAAGCAGCTCGCCGCCGTCGCGGCCTCGAGCACCCACCAGCTCGACCTGAAAGCGCAGAAACTCGCCCACGGAAAGTCACTGCTCTTCGAGCCCCGCATCGCCGCCTCACAGTCGTTCGAAAATGTCTATCTTATATGTTACGAGGGCTTCCGGGAGCTCTGCGCATTGGATCCACGCTTTGTGCAGTTTTCGCGGAGCTTGTTCAGCGAGCAGAGCAAGGTCGAGGACCGGACACAGATGACGCAGAAGGAGAACGAGAAGCTCAACGGGGTGCTGGACGCTTTCATGACCATGGTGGGGCCGCGATTGCTGCTCAAGCCCGCGGAGAAGGCGCTGGAATGGCTGGTGCGAAGGTTTCGGTACGTCAAGCTTCGGAGAGAGACGACCATTGCTGACGAAGCGCAGTGTACACGAGTACAACACAGAATGTCTGGTCCTCACATATCTGCCGTACCATAATGCGCCACAGTTCCTTGCGCTGTTATCGATACTGCCACCGAATCCAAAACAGGCGTTGCGTTTCCTCCACCCATACATCCAGTCACCCACGAACCCGCCGCGGCGGACCATAATATACACCGCCGTGAATACTCCCGCCTTTTTCAACGCGTTTCAAAATTACATGGTCCGAGTGCTAGAAGCTGGCCATCAGGGATCCAGCCTGCTCTCCTTCTGGTCAAGCGTGACCACGCAGGCCATCGATGGCGTCCTGGACCAATCGAGCTCTGGACAGAGAGCTGTGCAAGACCAAAAGACCGAGGAACTACTTTATCGGGTTCTTCCGGTCCTCAACGCTTGCATGAGGTCCGGCAACGGCGCGGAAGCTGTGACGGCATGCTACATGATCATCATTGTGCTAGTGACCAAAACTTCTTTCGAGGATAAGATTCTGGATACCCTCATGGAAGCGGCGATCATCAGTCAGGACAATGAGACGACGGACGCCTGTCTCGTGTGCTTGGCCGTTCTCGCAGAAGAAAGATCTCAGGTGCAGCTCTTGCCCGCCGTTTTGAAGCGTTTACTACGGATCCAGAACCTGAGCCAGACCTTTGTAGCGCTTTCAAAGAGATGTCGTATCGATCGTCTGACTCTCGGTGCCGCATTAGGAGCTCTTGAAAACATCGAGGGTTCTGAGGAGAGCGAACAAATCTTCCGGGAGCTAATCGAGTCGAACCTGCTGGACGAGCCGCAGCTTTCGGTTGCGTTGTCCGCGCTGGTACAGGTTCTTCGAAGAAGCGAGCGGACTTCGCCCGAACACAGCCACCTGATCGATTACGCATCTAAACTGAGCGATCTACCGGCTGTTTCCCGACTGCTGCAAGCGGTGGCACAGAAGACTAGTACCGACCTCGAGTATCTAGGCTTGACCCTCGGATCGTCTCTCGAAAACGCCCCCGCGCCAGTAGAAGACGAGGACGAAGAGATGCTTGATGCCGACGATGACCAAACCAATAGCGCCCCCCTCGTGTTGCCTCCTGAGATTCGCGAGATGAGCTTTCTCGCCGCGACGTTTTCGGAAACCTTCCAGGCAACCCGAGCTGCTTTCAACCAAGCCGTTGCGTCAAATCGAACCGCGCAATTCCTCGCTGCCGAAAACCTGCAGCAGCCGAAGGCTTTTCAAACACCACTTTACTTTAGCTTCCTCGCACGAGTCTGGTGCAGCCAAGATCCCATCATGACGCGCATTGCTGCGCTGCGTTCAGCTACAGCACTCATCAAGAGCAACGACCGCCCGACCAACCTGCAAAACTTGATCCCCTACCTGCTTTATGTGCTTGCGGATCCTTCGGCTACACTTCGCCGATCAGCAATTGCCTGCATTGCAGCGGTGTCGGCAAAGGCAAATGCTTCACCAAAAGCGGCCGCTGATGCAGCTTGGGGTTCATCTGATTTGTACGGAAAAAACGCTTCCAAGATGACAAGTCTTTCCGGCGAGGAAGCGACTGGTCTCCTCTCTGTACTCGTCCCCATGCTAGAAGAATGCGCCATGGACGCCAATTTTGCTATTACCACGCTCAGAGGAGCTTTGGACGGTACGCAGACGATGGCCTCGAAGCATGTTCTGAAGGCCGCATTGCGGAGCCATATCATCTCGTTCCTCGGCGGTCATTCAGCAGTTACGCCGCTGATCAGCGTTCGTACCCGGTTGTTACCACTCTTCAGCTTCGTCGGGAAGTCCTCCGCTACCGTCCGCAGCAACATTATACTGCCCGCGATAAGAGCATGGTGCTCTCTGCCGTACACAGAGGCGCGCAAATCATGCGACAATGAACAGATTGCTACATTGGATGCCGAACGAGCACATGTCGCAGCGCTTGTGTCTAGAGAGGCTGAAAGTGTGAACCTGCTCAAGGACGTCCTAAGTGGAAAGTGCAGCAAGGACCGACCCGAACTATTGGATGCATCGTTTGACTGGCTCGTCTCTAGCTGGTCGTCAATACGATCCGACGCTCGCCTAGAACTGAGTCTAAATCTTTTGGATCTCTCGCTCCAGGACAGCCATTCCGACTTTGATGGCCAGTGCAGAAAACGCTCCTCAGAGACGCTCAGGGCTGTCAAGTTGGACTCTGTCTCCCTAATCTCGCTTCTCGAGAGCGTTCCGTCCTCCGTGCAGATGCCAGAAGGCCCGCCAACGAAGAAGAGGCGAAGGACTAGTCGCAATGAATTGGCTCGTACGGAGCATCAATCACCTGACGATGTTGCACGACTTCTGCGAAGACTTACGTTGGTGCTCGAACTCATCGAAGGCTCAAACCCTGGCGAGCATCCCACGCTTTTCCGGACCCTCTTCACTGTTTTGGGCGAACTGCAACAGCTGAAGCAACAGTCGGGCTCGGACTTGGTCTATCTGCAGAGCTTGGTTCTTAGCTCACTTACACCTATCGTGAACAGGATCAAGGCTGAGAAGGATACTACCGAATACCAAGCGGCAGTCCGAGCTGATCTACTCATCGACTGCATAAGGCACTCCGCAAGCCCGCAGGTGCAGAATGCTGCCCTGCTGCTGATAGCTACACTGGCCTCTTGGGTCCCCGAGCTTATCCTGCACAATCTCATGCCGATATTCACATTCATCGGCTCTACACTTCTCCGCCAACACGATGACTATTCCGCCCACGTGGTGGATCAGGTACGAGCACAGTCAAATGAGATGTATAAATGCTAACGTGTCTAGACCATCTCACGCGTGGTTCCTCCCCTTGCTGCATCGCTTCGCGCAAAGCACAAAAACTTTCTCACCGGCGTGGCCGATCTTTTGCTGAGCTTCACCGCGGCCTTTGAGCACATCCCTCAGCATCGGCGACTCAAGCTGTTTTCCGAACTCGCCCGCACTTTGGGTCCGCAAGACTCGCTCTCTGCCATCATTGCTCTTCTCGTGGACAGGTATCCCCACAGCAAGGCACAACATGTGTTTGTGATTGACCTTCTGGTCGTGTTCGATCCTGTAGCCACACTCCAAGTAAGCCCTTTACATCTCCGATAATCATTGTTTTTCGCTAATCGTGCAGGCCTTCAAGGGGTACCTAGACCTCGTGGAAGACGCCACCGGATCCAACGGCAAAATCTCCGATACGCTGTTCAGCTTGGGCGAGAAGCAACCGCAACAAGTGGAGTCCGTCCTGCACAACCTGCTGTCCTCTTTGGCGGGCTTTGCCGCTGACGATCGACTTCGTTCTCACGTCGGGAAAGCTTTCGGTAAAGCTTCTGAGACTTCTCAGTCTCGCACACTATTCGCTTCCATCGTCGAGACAATCATCCGAACCTCAAAGAAGGTTGCAAAGCAGCCGAGACTGTACCAGTCGTGCGCCCGTGTGCTCGGCAAGTGCTTGGACCTTCTACCTACCATCGACCTGGTCAAGTCTGCTGAGCTGCTCCTCGCCAACGAGGATCATGAAGTCAAGATCGCAGCCATTAGATCAGTGGAAGTACGTGCTGGTACCGTAACCCAGAACAAAAAGCCATCGGTTGCGGCGTTAGTGGCCTTCCTACCGATTCTAGATGATACGTTGCAGCAGTCTGAGGATCTCAAAGTCAAGCGCGTCGCGATCGGATGCATTGACAGCATCATCGCACGTTTTGGGAAGAAAGATGCGGCTACTGTCACTGCTATTGCCCGGACCATCACAGGTCCACAGTCGTTGTGCAGCAGCGACAGTGAAGTCCGCATCTTGTCGCTACTCTGTCTTACATCCGCCATCGATGTTTTGGAGGACGAAGCAATATCGCTACTACCCACGTTCCTACCAAAGGCTTTCGAGTATCTCGGAACGGCCATCGAGGAAGAAAATACGGCATTGCACAATGCAGTCTATGCTCTTCTAACCAATACTGTACAACGACTTGGCTTCATGTTCTCGCGCGACTATCTCATTCCAGTACTCAAGCTGTCGCAACAGTCGGCGGCGGGCGGTCTGGAAGATGCATGCGATGAAGAGCGCACTCAGTTCTACTCTACGGTGTCCCAGCATCTCGAGGCGCAAGAGGTTTTCGCCGCTATCAAGGCAACCTGGACGGATTCTCTTGGGCATGGTTTCGAGGTAAGACTCTCTCATACCCATTTGAACATCTCTAACAGGTTGCAGGCGACCGAGGAGCAGTTGGCACTGATGCTTTCCACTATCGAAAGCCAGACAAAGGCCAAGTTGGTCAAGTCTAGCTCCACTCTATTCGGTCTCATCTTAGAAGTGTTCAAGCTCAGAGATGCCATCGCTACGTCTAGCGTGGAATTTGACGAAGATGAGATTGAACAGCTAGAGGGCACGCTTGTAGAAGCCATCCTAGGCATGACTCTAAAGCTCAACGATGCCACATTCCGGCCTTTCTTCTCACAATTAGTCGATATCGCAGCCGCCTCGTCGGTGACTTTCTACAGGTTTCTTGCGGCTTTCTTCGACAAATTCAAGTCCATCGTCACCAGTTACTCAAGCTACATCATGGAGCATGCGTCCAGTCTTCTTGGTTCGCTAGGAGAGGACAAGAGCGAGTCAGAGCTGCGGACTGCATTACTACTTGCTCTCCAAAAGAGCTTTGAGCACGACCAAGATGGTATGTCTCCAATCTCCGAGACGCCTCCAATTTCTCTGCTAACACACACCTTAGGCTTCTGGCAAGCACCCTCCCATTTCAGCACCATAATGCCACCTCTGCTCGCCCAACTCACCGTCCCGAACACACCATCGAAGCTCGCGGCAATCGTCGAGCTTGCCGCCGCATCTTCCTCGTCGACCGACAACCACCGCGAGATGAACAACATTCTACTCAAGTACATGCGCGCTGAGGAAGCTTCCACGCGACTCGCGACAGTGCTTTGCGAGCAGGAACTCACGAAGAGGCTTGGTGAAGAGTGGCTGGGCCTGTTGCCCGAGATGTTGCCTTTCATTGCCGAGTTGAGAGAGGATGATGATGAGTTGGTGGAACGGGAGACCCAGAGGTGGATTACAGGGATGGAGAAGATTTTGGGCGAGGATTTGGAGGGAATGTTACAGTAGCTGGGGTTTGAAAGGGAGTGGACTGCAGGGGTGTGCAAAGAAAAGGGATGAGATTGATACCCGCGTGTAAAGATGAAATGAATGCTATGCTTATCATGTGTTTTGTCTCGACTTTACTAATAAGATGACTATAAAAAATGTGTCGTCACAAGGACAGTTCTCCTCGAATCAATCCCGGACCATGAAAAAAACGTTGAGTTATAAGGACATTCGTCAAAATTAAGTCCCTTATGTGGACAGACAGCGACTTACCTCCACCCTGAGTATCCGCTTATCAGGGTAGACTTTCCTATCTCGCAGTACTACACTAGCGTGGGAACTGTCGAATCACCCTTTTGCGGAAACTTCTTTACATACTCTCAGTAAATACTTCTCGAGCATCGCGAGTTCCAAAACTCCCATCCTTATATACTCGCACGCTCTCGATTCGCATCGCCGCTACAAAAATGTCCAATGACGTACCCCCCGCACCAGCATACTTCCCGACTTCTCCGACATCGGCGCTCCATCCGCCGAAGGAGCTCTACACTCGACTAAAGGGCTTGAGTGAAGAGAAGGGCGAGCTGGTTAAGGTGCAGGAATTCGTTATTCCGCCGCGGAGTGGGAAGGCGTGGGAAGTGCCCAAGGGAGCGTTGTTTCGGCTTTCGACTTTGGAGGGGCCGCAGGTATGCATACAATTTTCATACTATGCTAAACCGAACTCGAGAATTCGCAAATACTGTGTCGAGGACATGGGTACGAAAGCTGATATCTACGTACAATGTGTAGGTCGGCGACCTAAACATCTGGTCCCTGGACAACCCACGCGAACGCTTTTGGGCCGCGCGCACGCGACAACTGCAATCGTCGCATATGCAAGAAGGCGACCGTCTATGGTCCAATCTTCCTTTTATGCGTCCGCTTTGCGGCATCATTGAAGACGATTGTGAGATCAAAAATGTGGGAAGAGAGGAGAAGAGGGATGAGAGGGGAGGAGTGACCAAGTGGGGGGGAAGATGTCATGATCTGCTGGGAACGCGGTGTGATCCTTATGGTACGTTCTTTGTAAGGGTGGAAAGGAGAAGGAGGAGGACGATTGGAGGCTGAGTGCTAACATCTTGTTTCAGTCTCTCATATGCTCACGGGGGATTCGTACGATTACCACTGCCAGTAAGCTCCCGCTCTTCCACTTTCCTTCCTTAACACAACCCCCCTTCCGCATCACCACCACACAGAAACTCTTATTGATATTCTTCCGCGACAGCTCCAACCTCGTCCGCGCCGTCCTTCCGCACGGCCTGACAGAGTTCGACGTCCACGATGTTCTAAACGTCTTCCAAGTCACTGGTCTCGACTCTCAAGGGCGCTACTTTATGGAGTCGTCCCCCGCAACCAAGGCCTCCACTCTAACTTTCTTCGCCGAAACCTCCCTGCTATGTGCACTGTCGACGTGCCCTGGTGGAGATCTGAGCGCGTGGGGATGGGACCAGGCCGACCCTGCCTCGGGTGACGACAAGCCGGACATGAAGAGTACTTGTCAGCCCATCAAAGTCGAGGTTTTTGAGATAGCTGAGGGATTAAAGGGGGATGTGTTGGGCGGGTGGAAAGAGTCGGTCATTAGTGGGTATAGAGGAGTGCATGGGATGGAGGTTCCGGTTGGTGAAGCGTAGAAGATACTTATCGCTTTGCCTAGCTTCAAGGTAATCGATGGGCGTACTATCTACTAGGCACTATCTTTATGCATTCAGGTCATAGATGACCTACTTTTCGCTGCGCAACACTTGGATCGTCCGTTCCCCTGGATGATTCATGGCCGCGCCTTGGTCAAGCAACACATCGCAGGCCTAACGACGTACCGTTACGCACGCAGCCGAGTCACCAGACCTGGACATATAAAGCGCTCCACGATGCCCTCAGCTCGGGTCCATAGCGCAAAATATCACTCTCAGCTCCACTGCACTCTCACCTGCCAACAGCCCAGGCAAGTATCGCCCGAGATAAGCGGCTTGAGATTACACTGACTACCAGCTCCACGCATCTCCTCTGAAGAACCGTACACTACAGCGCTTGCAACACTCGGCACTCGGCGGGTGCGAGATGAAGTCCCTGCTTCCCTTTTTCGTCGCGTGCTTCGCAACCCTCGCCGCCTCTTGCCTCCCGCCGGGTATCCCCTTCAACATCGCCCACAATCGCACGCTCCTCAAAGAGCTCACCAAAAAGCACGAGGGTGGTCCTGAGACGCGCTGGCTGCACGCCGTTGCGCAAGATGCGCCGCTCCAGAGGTGGCCGCGAGGTAAAGACTCAAGCCGCCCCGACTTCGTAACGTTCCCATATTGTTTCGCCAAAGAAGAATTCAAGTCCTTCCACGTCCGAGGTGTGGGGGAGTACAAGACCAAAGGCATCCTTGAGAATGCATGGAATATGTGGGAGCATCGCCTTGGTGCGCCGAGTGAAGCTCATCAACACCGGCTCGCGGGTTTCAAGGAGTTTGCCAAAGATGGGAGATACCCGCTGTGCAGGAACGTGGATGGTTCGTGGAATCAGGATGTCCCGGGAGACACTATCGTGGTGGAGCACGAAGGGCCTGTCGGGTCTGCGCATGCTAGCATGGGGTATTTCCCTCCAGGGTGAGTCTGCCTGCTACCATTGCTTGTCGACATTTCGGGTTCTCAGGCGCTTTTTAGGGTCTTTCGTGATGCTGGCGACGAGCACACCGGAAATGGGCGGCATGGAATTACCATCGGTGCGGAGGTTCCTAACCCTGATGCCTGGAGCAGTACTACCATTACGCACATGATTTCCCAGGTCGCCCACGAGATTGGTCATATCCTTGGCTTTGATCACGAGCATCAGGCAAGTCCGACTTCCGCAGCTTGGTATATACTCCTTTCTAATTAAATCAGCGAGAGGACCGTAAGTACGATCTCATCGAGGTGCACCGCCCCCCTCCGCTTAATCTGCAAAGGCTGAAAGGGAACCGTGCATCTACTCTAGTGCATCCGCTATGTTCTGCCCGCCCCTTTCCTCCGCTCAGCTTCCCTCTCCCTCCCATCCCACATCCCTTTAAATACATTTGACAATCTTCCAGGAGACTACTTCGTGCACTTTGACTGCACCGCCCTCGCGCGATACGAAGAGACCAAGCAGAAGGTCGAAAGCGAAGCAGAGTACACCATGGAACAAGTGTGCAGCTCACGCACAATGGGTATCGACTACGACGACTTCTTGGCCACGCAATACGCGAAAGAAGGAGAATGGTTGTATGGCATGGACGGCGACTACCTCGACTACATCTACACCAGATCGATGGGGTATGACTTGCAATCCATCATGCACTACTCCGGCGCGCAAGGCGCAGTGCCAGGCGGCAGACATGTACTGAGGAAGTGGAAGAAGACATATTCGCAGACTGATAGGCCGCCTGCCGAGGCTACACCAGAGAACTCGGACGAGATACAATATAACTGGATTCCGTCACCATTGGACACTGGAGCCGTGAAGCAGTTGTATCCTTGGTAGCGTAGCGGTAGGGTGTCTAGAATTACTCTCTCTTCTAGGCACCCTGTAGAGCTCATCAAATAAATCCAGAAAGCGTAGAGGAAACGCCGGAATAGTAGACGCTTTGCTAAGAAACGAAATCTAGCATGTTAAGTTTTCATAGACAACTAGATCTTTTTTGGTACGATCAGTATTCCTGTATGTAAGACATAAGCTGCTACACACAATACTTCTTACTTTAATAGCCGTCTAGATAGTAACAAATGCGGAGCTTCAAGGGGGAAAAAGGAACAAGAGAGATGGTTCGGTTCCATACGTGAATACGTACACCTACATGCAGAAAAGGCAACGACCCCACTCCTAATCCCAGCCGCAAAAAGGGCCTCCAAAAACACTGCAAACCGCACCAACCGACCCAAGAACGTGGTAGACAAGCCCATCTCCCCCTCAACACAGCAAACGCATCGCTAAGTTGCCAAAGCCCCGAACCCGCCTCAAGCTCAAGACGTCCACACATCACGCTCCCTCAAAACATCACAACCAACACACAGAAGAAAGCAACATCAAACGATTCACAGCCCCCGTAATAACTTTTAATGACCTCAAACCATACGCCCCCATGCCACCCCACCTACTCCCCAAATGCAAAATCACAAGTACACTGCCGATGCAAGCAAACATCACTTCCCCACCATGCAACGTGCCAGACTTCCGCACCAAACATGTTACAACGTAAAGCCCCATCCCGCTCTTCCACGCAATCAGTTCGTCCCATTCCCGTTAACGCTCGCCTCCAGCCGGTTCACCAGCGGACTCCCCTGATACTCCCTCTCCTTCTTCGGGCTCCACTCCTTGTGCGGAAGCTCCAGCGATGTCCTCTTCGGGCGGAACGGAATCGGCGTCGACGGTCTCGACGAAAGGAACTGTATCAAAGTCAATCCAAGCCCAACCCCTATTACGATACTAGAAGACTCACCGAACTCGCCGCACTCAGCAGCGCCGTTAAACTAGCCTGCACAACGTCCTCATGCACACCCACCCCCCACACTCTTTGAGTACTCCCTGCAGCCGTGCACTCAATATACGTTGCGGCCTTGACATCCTTGCTACTCCCGATAGAATGCTCCTTGTAATCCGCAACATCCAGATCGATGCCCAGATCCCGCAGTGCATCCGCCAGCGACGAAAGCGCACCGTTTCCCGTACCGAACAACTTGTGCTCCTGGCCGTCGATCTCGATGACGCCCTTGAAGATACGCTTGAGGTTGCGGCTCGTTTGTGTCTTGCCGTCCCCGGCGGGCGCAGTGGAGGCTGAGCGGTCGGCAGTGATGTCGTAGTCGATGAGGGAGAAGCGCGGGTTGCGCTTGAGGTGGTACGCTTCCTCGAACAGCCTTGTGATCTCCGTAGGGAGCAACTCGCGACCCAGCGTGTCCGTTTCGCGCTGCACAATCTTGGAAAAGGCGACTTGCAAGCCGCGGGGCAGGTCGAGATCCAGCTGGCGCTGGATGATCCAGGCGACGCCGCCTTTGCCACTCTGCGAATTGACGCGGATGATGGCTTCGTAGGTGCGGCCGATGTCTTGCGGGTCGAGCGGGAGGTAGGGTAAGCGCCAGGGCGATTCCGAGTCGGCACCGTCGCGCTTGCGCATCTGGAAGCCCTTCTTGATGGCGTCCTGGTGCGAGCCGCTGAATGCGCAGACGACGAGCTGGCCGCCGTAGGGTTGGCGGGGGTGCACGGGGATCTTGTTGCTCGACTCGACGAGGTCGATGACGGACTTGAGGTCGGAGAAGTCGATGCCGGGATGTATGCCCTGCGTGTACAGATTCAGTGCGAGCGTGACCAAGTCAACGTTGCCCGTCCTCTCGCCATTGCCAAAGAGGGTTCCCTCGACGCGGTCCGCGCCCGCCATCTGAGCCAATTCTGCCGCCGCAACCGCACACCCACGGTCGTTGTGCGGGTGCAGACTGACGCAGATCTTCTCCCGCTCGGTGATGTTCTTGCAAAAGTACTCGATCTGGTCCGCATACACATTCGGAGTGCTCATCTCGACCGTGGCAGGCAGATTGAAGATCATGGGCCTCTCCACCGACGGCTCCCACGCCTTCTTGACCGCCTCACACACCTCAATCACAAACTCGGGCGACGAGTCCGAGAACGTCTCCGGCGAGAACTCGTACTCCCACTCGGTGCCCGCCTGCTCAGGATCATCCTTTGTAATGCTCCGCGCATACTTTGTGCACTCGACCGCCAGCGCGACCGTCTCTTCGTTGTTCATGTTGAACACAATTTGCTGGAAGCACGGCGATGTAGCGAGGTACAGGTGCAGAATCGCCTTCTTCGCGCCCTTCAGCGAGTCGACGGTCCGGCGAATGAGCTCCTTGCGACAGGGCGAGAGGACCTGCAGCCACACACCATCGGGCACGATGCCCGGGGTGCGAACGAGGCGCTGGGTAAAGTCGAAGTCGGTCTGCGAAGCGGAGGGGAACGAGACTTCGATTTCCTTGTAGCCGAGCTCGACGAGCTTCTGGAAGTACTCCCATTTTTGCTCGCCGTCCTGCCACGATTAGCAATTGCCGGACTTGCGCGCTGCGAGGGTGGGTGGAAGGTCGCGAAAGGGGGGAGATCGGGAGGAGGGTCAGGAAAGGGTAGAAATCGGGCGAGAGGATCGGCCATGGGAAGAAGAGGAGGAAAGGAGAGGAGTACCATGGGGTCGACCAGCGATTGATTCCCATCGCGCAAATCCGTCGACAACCACCTCGGCGGCCTATCAATCGTCTTGGACGGCCATGACCGATCCGGCAGATTCAAAGGCGGGAATCTCTTGTACTTTATCGAGGGGTCCTTGAGCATGGGCATATTTCCTTCTCCTTCTACCTCGAACTGTCGTCAAGCGCAATTGGTTCCTGGCCCGTTGAGTCGACGCGAGGTAAGCTTCTAAACGAGGCGAGGTCAGTCAATTGCAAATATCACGGCGTGGAGGAAAGAATTCCCGGAACACGTCAAGATAGGTGGTATATAGTAGTGAGAAACGGAGTCATCCGCAGTGGGTTATGATTCACAGGACGTCCCGCAAAAATTTGGGGCGCGCGCAAACGCGGAATATGACGGAATCCCAAGGGGGAAACAAGCGACCTACCACGTGCCCCGCACTTTCTGCCTTTCCCATTGCGGGGCATGCTCGACTGTTTGAGCCGAGATCGGATGACCACTCATATTCCCCTGGCATACAACTCGCTACACGTTTTGCCTGCATAGTACCTTTCAAGGCTCACTGTTAAACTTACTCCTCATGGCGGAACACGGTTAGATTTATCCCATCAGCCATCGCCAAAAGCCCTTCCCGCCCACCGTCCCCTAGTAGAGCCGAGATCGGACGACCACTCATCTTCCCCTTGCACGTAACACACCACCCATGTTGCCAGTACCCATCGACCACGTTGAAACACCTCAGGCAAAAGAATCAATGCCGAATGAAGAAAACGCTACATTGCCTAAAACGCACCAATCCCAACCCCACAACACCTGATGCCCACCCCTCTAACCTCAACCCCCCTCCCCCACCCCAGCCACGCAAACTCGCTCAAAAATGCCCGATCAGCCTCGCTCCAAGTGTCCAGCCCCATCCTGCCCAAATCTCCTCTATCCACAAGCAGGACACCGTCTTCGCCCTCATCCTCCTCATCTTCATCCTCGCGCTCAATCAACCCATTGAGATTGTTGACCAACAGCGTAGTCGAACGGTGGAAATACGCGATGATGGCTGTGGGAAGACCCTCGTGGTAATCGGACAGATCTCCAAGGAGATCGCGGTCGAGTTCGCGCTCGGAGAGGGTGTAGGCGTGCTGTTCGCCGGCTGAGGCCCACCACATGAAGCCGTTGTAGGCGAGGCGGGACCAGGTGGTTGGCTCGATTATGGTGTCGTCGAAGAGAGGCAGGTTAAAGGCGTCATCGTCCTCGCTGTCTTTCTGCCTTTTCGAGAGCAAGGCTACTCGATCATCGTCATCATCATCCTCCTCCTCCGTGTCTGCATCCTCCTGTTTGTGCTTCCACAGCTCCCAATGCAGCAACTTGTACCGCATGAGATCTCGCTGGCTGGCCTTGATCTGTGCGCCGTCCGCCGTCTTCATCGTCGGCCATATCCGCTTTGACGGCGGCGCGTCGTACGTAGGCGGCATCTCGACGACTATATCGTACAGATGCTTCTTCGTCGTGATGATCTCGTCAGTCGTGCACGCGACCCAGCCCTGGGACGCCAGTTCCTCGCCACTACTTTGCGCCACGTTCGCCTTCGCACCGCACAGTCGTTCCAGCTCGGGGATGTCGTGGACGCCGATGGAGAAGAGCGCGGGGAGACGGAGCAAGCCCTCGGTACCTGGAGATAGAAGCCCCGCTGCGTTCGGAGGAATGCTCGAGAGAACGGAAAGATTGTACACTGCGTGTTATTAGCATTTCCGCATTCCCGACCTTCCAGCGCGATATGAGGTGTATGCCTACCAAACTCGCAGCACGTCCTCACAGGCGCACTCCCCACGAACAGAATCCGCTTCCGCAACAACGCAGCCTGCTGCAGTCTGTACACCAACGGCCCAAAGACCTCCACATACTTCAGCATCGACAGCGCGGGATGAAAAGGCGGCAAATGCTGATCACTCGGGACCACGGCCGTGATGGTGCTCAGCGCCCTCGCCCGCCCATGTCCCGCCTTCTTGTTCGCATTGCCCGCGGCGCACACCTGCGGCCGCGACTGCTCCTCCCAGAACGCTTCGAGCGGCGTGATAGCAGTGGCATCGTCGGCGAGGGCTGTCGCCAGCTTCCGCAGACGGTCGGCGAGCAGCCAGCTCCGTCCTAGGCGGCCGTACGCGCGACTGACCAGTATGCCCACGCTCACGAAGTTGGCATTGCGTTCTGCCGCGCTCGCCTCGCCCTTTGCGAACGCGCTGAGGCCGGCGTAGCCCTCGTGGACGAAGTAGACGAGGTCGGATTTGACGTCGTGGAGGCCCGAGGGCAGCGATTTGAACTCGACGGCGCCGTCAAGTGTCACTGAGCGCGCCAGTCAGCCTGATGCCGCATATGCACAGTACAGAATAGGGCGACAGCATACCGTCGACAGCGCTGCGTTTCCAAGCGATGGTGTAGCTGTAGATAGGCAGACGTCAGCTAATGCTCGAGCTGCGACTCAAGCTCGAACATGACGTACCCGACCTTCTTATCGAAGCGAATGAGAAAGAGTGCCGACAGCTGCGGGGCTTCGTTCTCGGGCCCGACATCGACGTCGGTGGTGCTCGACACCGGCGAGGCAGACATGGCGTGGAGAGAGCGCTGGCGATGGCGCGCCGTTATCGTGAGCCGGCCGCGCTGCGATCTGATGCGGCGCCGTTTGTGACAGGTGGGAGTCGCCTGCGAGCCTGCGAGCCGAGGCGCCGCGGCTAGACTTGCCGCCTCGAGCACCGTCACGTTGGAGTCGCAGAAGGAATTATTCTACGTAAGAATTCGTTATTGCTTTTGTTTGCTATGTGGCTTTGTAGGCCATTTTCACATCATGCTATGTATGTTCGAAAGCATTGCATCAGTGAGTGCATCATGCTAAGTATATTCGAAAGCATCGCATCAGTGCATCATTCCGTCCCCGCAGTATGCACACTTCCCCCAGTATCTCCAACCCCCACCTAACACACAGCATGCGTCTTCCCATGCGAAGCCTGCAGCGAATGATCATCCTCGAAGTGCTTCTTCGGCTTCTTGAATGTCGGCGACATAGGAGCAGACAGCGTCGAGCGACGCCGCATACGGAACTCAATGGCTTGCCTGCATCGCCGTCAGTCCAACTGCACGAGTCTTCCACCAACCCAACACACGCCACGCCGGTCATGACGGGGTACAAGAGCGAAACTTACTGTCTGTGTTCCTCAATACGCTTAGCATCCATGGTATCCAGCGTCTGGAGCGCAAGCTTGAAGTCCGCAATCAGCGCATCGCAGCGCGACTTGGTGAAGTCCTCGCGCACGACGACACGCATGAGCTTCATCTGGTCCGAGTGCGGCGCCATGGTGTAGGCAGGGACGACCCAGCCGCGTTCGCGGAGTTGATGGGCGCTGCATTGTCAGTTAGCACCGAAACCTTCAATCCACCAGGTCGTCAGAGGGGACTTACATGGCAAACTCGTCATACTGCTTGCCCAAATCCTCGTCAAGGGAGATGGCCACAAGCGGCAGGCCCTCACCGCTCTTCTTCGACAGAATGCGGAAACCCAGCTCCTCCAAGTTATTCGCAAGGTAATCCGCAATACCCGTCAAGTTGCACATGATCCTGCGGTATCCCCGCTTGCCCAAGCGGATCATCTGGTAGTACTGGCCGATGATCTGCGAGGCGCCACGCGAGAAGTTGAGCGTGAAGGACGCCTGGTCAGCGCCCAGATAGTTGATGTTGAAGACGAGCTCCTTGGGCAGAAACTCGGGGTCGCGCCAGACGACCCATCCGACGCCGGGATACACGAGCCCGTACTTGTGGCCGGACACGTTGATGGAGACGACCTTCTCGAGGCGGAAGTCCCATTCCAGACCCGGGTTGACGAAGGGAACGACGAAGCCGCCGGACGCAGCGTCGACGTGGATGGGGACGTCGATGTTCCTGGCAATGAGGAGGTCGTTGATGGCTTTGGTGTCTTCGTACCTAACAGTGTGTCAGTGAGTGAAATCAATCCGGGGACGCTACGCACTCTCCAGTGTAGGTGGTTCCGAGGATAGTACAGATGCCGATGGTGTTCTCGTCGATGAGATTGACAGCCTGCTCAGGATCGATCACGAAGCGGTCCTCAGTGCAGTACACAAAGCGCTCCTCGACATCAAAGTACCGAGCCGCCTTCTCCCAGCACACCTGCACCGCCGAGTTCATGATGAGGTTGGGGTTGTCGTAGGGCTTGCCCTCGGCCTTCCGCTTATTGGCCCACAGCTTCTTCATAGCGAGCACACCGAGCATGATGCCCTCGGAGCTGCCAATGGTCGACGTGCCCATGGCGCTCGCCTCCCCGGTCGAGGGGCAGTTGAACAGCCGGGCGATCATGGACACGCATCGGTTCTGGATGTCGGCGCTGACGGGGTACTCTTCGTAGTCGATGAAGTTCTTGCTGAAGGCATCGACCATGAGCTTCTCGGCTTCGTCTTCCTGGTGGGGATGTCAGTTTGGCTGTTCAACGTGTGCGTCTTTGTTGTTGTGATTGGCCCGTCGGTCGCGGAGTGGTAGGGTATGAGGCTTTTCTTTTTCTGTTTCGGGGCTGGATGTGGAGCTACTGACCATGTAGGTAGTGACGAAGGAGGCGAGGTTAAGCGTCGGTGTGCCGTCGAGCGTCAGATCATCCTTGATCATGCGGTATGCCCTAACGAAATCAGCCTCGTTTCCCTCAAGAGTTACGTTATACTAACACCTGAGGAGGCATCTCGCGATCCTACACTCGTCAGCACTCTGCTCAACACTCTCAAAAAGCAAGATCACATACCGGCATCTCATGCCTAGGAAGATCCTGAGCAGCATACCGACTCCCATACACCGTCGCCGTAAAATCATCCTCCTCCTCGTCGATACCATCAAGCTTGAACGCCTTGAAGCCATTCACAAGGCCCTTGCTCTCATCCTTGATCTCAGCATCGGTAACAACGCGGTTGAGATGCACCATTGTGACGGCAAGGAAGTGTAATCAAACAACTCAGCTCAGATCCAAGTGTAAAGGAAGAGGCAACGAGAAAGATCGAGCCGGGAGACAGCAGACACGCGGCGTGCGGTAAACATAAATACCCCGCGATGAGGGGCACAGCGGCCAACGAACAGCCCACCCTACTGCATGCTGAATCTCACTGCATCATTCGACGGTGCGGCCACCCGCCCTCAGCCCAATCGCCTGCCTGCTCGCAAGCCTCTGCAAGCGTGCTTTTATCGTGTCTTACTCACCGAGGTGTGATTCGACGCGAACCCGCGCGTAGCCCCGTCGAGGTAAGACGCGGACAAGCCTTTGGTCAAAAGCTTGTTTGCCGTGACACTTGCCCACCGCCTCTTGGCCATGTGCCTGGGGCTGGTTCCCGCCATTCAGTGCGCCCGGCGACCGTGGAGGTACCGCAATTATGCTTGGTAGGAGCCCATGGCACTTCCCATTTGCCCGTTTAGGTATTTGTGCATACTTTATATCCTTACACCGTCCTTCCAGCTTCTGAGGGAACTAGCCGAGAAGCAACAATGGTACCAGCGACATGTTCGATTAGGATCGTGCCGAGCCGTCCCACGCCGCACTTGTGGGGATACGTACGATACAGATTCTGGGGCGACTCCACCACGTAATAGATTGTGATTGCTCGCCTTGAACATGCGTTCGACGAGCGAGACCTAAGGCCGGGGTAGTCTGCAAAGCTCATCCACATAAGTGTCAATGCGCAATGTCTCACACTTGACCTAGCCGATGTCTTGCTTTTACGACGCACTTTGTATCCCGGCCTTGGGAACTACTCATAGGCCTTACCCGCCAGGCTCGGGTCGTCCGGTCCCATCCACCTATATACAAGCTTCTCTCATGCATGCGTACATAAACCAACGTCAATTCCATAATCTCTCTTCCCACATGCTGTAAAATATTGGCACACTGAGTAGATGTAGTAATGTCAAGCTGAAGGTGTAACACTACTACTATTGAATCAATGCTGCATGCTATATAGACTGCTACCACGAACGAAAACAAAACTCGAAAAGAGATACAAGCGCGGCGCTAGAAATGCAAAGAAGAGAACGAAAGGTCGTGTTTGAAGCGGTGCAGGTAGTCAGAACAAGACATTCGCGATAACATGTCATCGCTTGTAAAAATACAGATTTAATATCGATAACCAGGTTTGATATCCATCAGCTGGCGAGGAGTGAACGAACGACCGAGTGGCGATGCGTGCTGAGGCGAGGCAAAGCACGCACTCTCGTCCGCGGCTCAAAGTACGCTCACCTCGGTCAAGGACTGTATCCGCCCGCTAGATGATATTCGCGATGCTGATCCGACTTGCACTCGACGATGGGATCGACTTCGGTGGATTCAGCGGCGCTTCCGGCCCGAGCTGCACCCTCTTCACCGGGTTATGCGGAGGGGGATAGTACGAAGAGGTCGGACCCGGCGCGGTACGTGGTCTCGACTCCTCCATCAGCCGCCGTATCATATGCTCCACTTGTCCCCAGCCGTCCCACTCTCTCGATGCGTGCTCAGGGGAGCCAGGGCTCGGCCGTAGCGGCAGTGTGCCCTGCATCGGTTCGACAGAGCTAAGAGTGTGAGCACTCTGCTGGGAACCTGCGGACGACGGTTCGGCGGCAGGGGCCAGATCGGTTCCTGTCCATACCCAAGAGTGCTCGAGGTTGCTTTGAAGATCGCCGCTAGCGTAGGCGAGCATCTCTTCGTCGTGTTCGAGTTGTTGCGGGCTTCCGTTGCCACTGCGGGCGCGTTCTGCTATCCGGTCGAGGAAAAAGACTAGGTTTTGCCCACAGGCGCGATTGACCTTGCGTAAATCTCCTATCGCTGCTGGGACTTGCAGGCACATCAAAGCAGCAGAGTAGTCTCCATGCAAACAGAGCATTAGCATGCACCGCCATATATGTATGCAGATCATGCTGCTTGCCATGTGCGCCACGCTCGCTTGCCAGCTCTTATCCGAATCCGGCTTTCCAGCAGGTGTTTGTAGGGATCGCGAGATGTATTTTGCCGTGTCTTGAGCCACTACGACGCAACTACCGAATGCAGCTGCTCGCTCCGCCTGTTGGCATACAGGCGAAAGGTTGCGTCGGTATAGATGGAAGCGCGCATTCTGAAGAGTTAGGATTGGTGACAACGCGGCCGCCTCAAGGTACGAATCCGAATCTGACTGGAAACTTTCCGGCAGAAGAGCCATCTTAGCGCGAAACTGCTCGTCCATACTTTGCAGAGCTTGCAGAGGGATTATGCTCGACTTGAGAGTCCGTTGTAGTGCTGCAAAGAGCTGCACAACCTGAATGACAGCGACGAACTTGGTCGCATGCATTTGGTTCCCATGAGCCGCGCGGAAAAGTAGGTATCGGTCTTCGATTGGTGAAGGTAGCATTGCATCGCAGTCGTCTTCGTTGATCAGCAGTGGTGTGTTGCTTCCCAAAGATGTGATTCTAGGCATTCTCAGTACTTGCTTCCCCAAGATCGATAGGACGTGACTGACCTGTCACGGACGTATATAGCCCACCACAGTCTCCGTCGCAGTTCCGATTCTATCATAGGCAGAGCATCGTTCTCCGAATATAGGGCGAGATCTTGCGCGACTCTGATCGCGCATGCAAGCCACATGGATCCCGCCGACTTCAAGCCGTTCTCAGTTGCGTATATGCTGAGGAGAAGGAGTAAACGCGCGTGGACGATTGTAGGTTTTTGCGGCCATTGTTCAAAGCTTCGGGCTGCAATGTCGTAGAAGTTCGCACCCTCGTTAGACCCGCTCGACAGACTCGTAGGATGTAGGTTGAGACACCCACATGCTAGCACAGCAAAGAACATCCCAACCCATTCCCTTGATGCGCCCTGAAAGCTTCCAGAATTGTAGACATGGTCGACTTCGCTCTCGAATGACGGCCAGTGTAAGACAGGGTACGCTTCGTGTACAGACTTGAGGTAAGATCGTGAGATGCGGGCGTAATCGGCTTGCGTCGGAGGATTTGTAGCTTCGGTTACAGGGTCAGGGAGTGATTGGCCTTGTTCCGCGGTTGGGGGCTCGAAGATGCCTCGCGAGTGCGTCCGAATGTTCCTACGAACGTGGTCAAAATTACGCATCAAGGGAACCGCCAATCTTTTCGTCGCCACAAGCGATGAGATCTCGCCATCGTCCGGCTGACCCTTCGTTGGCCGTGGATCAATCTCCATGCTGCTTCTGTCGCCGAATCTTGTCAGAAGGTGAGAGTTTTGCTGCGTGAGCTCGGCCACTCGACTTTGGAGGTCCTGTACTTGTCTAGTCCGCGTGTAAGCATGACGCGGGCACGGTTCAGTGGTGAACGTACTTGATTGATGACATTCTCCTGTTCGTTTCCTTTGTGAACTGGCATTTGTGGTTCCTGCTAGAACACTCCGAGCACGCCGTCGTCTCCGTTGCATCGCACTACAGGTTGATCAGCCACCGTCCGTAAGGGTTCAACAGTCATTCGGCAACAATGTGCTTGGCTCTCAAGAGATCCGAAACCTTCTCCAGCCTTGTCTAGTAGATCGGCCACTCGACTTCAAATGTACGCGACAGCGACGACGACTCGTGGAGACTGTCCTTGAAGGATCGTTGGAAAGGGTTCGGAACTCCTGAGCGCATGCGACATTGTGCCTGGAGGGTTGACAGGAGCAGACCAAATTTCAAGTGGCAAAAAATGTGAAGGGCTTACCTTGACCTTTCTTTCCCGGCAAGCATCACAGGAAGGGTCCTTCCGACGTTGCCTGTACGCTCGTTTTTGAGAGTTCAAGCTGGCCGACGAGATTTGCGTAGGTGACATCCCCATGTTCAAAGATTCGCTGGTCTGAACGTCTGGAGCGCTTCCTGACGCAGTGCTTGGTGACGTAGAGTGGCGATAAGAGGACGAATTGTATCCACCCGGCGACCGTGATCCAAGAGCAGGCAATGGAGGAGCAATCAGTCCTGGTGTGCGGTTCGTTTGCGCAGCGACCGCGAACGGGTTGGGAGGTGGTATCATGCCTCGTGGGGAACCGCTCGCAGAACCCGGCGGAGATGGTCGCATGGTACTGGCAGAGTGTTCAGAGTGACGATAGTATGAATTCGAAACGTGGACATCCGAATGACCAGGAACGATCGAATTCATAGAATTACGGATGTCGTCCGTGGGGAGGGGGTTCGTCTCGGTAAGAACCGAGAATGTTGCCGCGTGGGAATATGCCCAACAATATGGGGATATCGGGGGGCGGACGCTGAGTAGGGACCAATCGACAAGGGTTGTCTAATACACAACGCTAGCCTGTCTCCGTTTCGGCTCAATCCCAGGACGCGGGACAGCTGTAGCCTTCAGTCTCGGCTGACTAAATGCACGGCCAGCTGAGGTAGACTACGCAGAGGTGCGACAGATCCCTCCCCAGGCGGCTGATGGGCTCAAACGTCGAGGCTGTAGACGATTGACCCGGGCAGCAGCTTGCTCCAATCAGCCCTGATCAGCGAGCCGGCCAAGCACCGGGTGTTAGGGAGCAGATTGGCTCAGAGGTGGGAGGGTGGACAGGGTGTTCAACGAGCGAACCGACTGTACCGCAAGGGAGAACAGCTCCAGCCTGGCCGGGGATCTGGGGCTACAGCCTGATGACAGCTGTACAGACGTGGGTGGCTAGCTCAGACAGCGCTGTAGTGGAAGACACGAGGACGAGTAGTGGCTGTAGAACCGGGTACCACACACCAGTTCCGAGCAGAAAAGAGAACGACTGGTAAAGATAGTCGATCAGATTGACGCGGATCATGCGTCCCATTAAGTGATGTTACGCTAGACGATCAGCCTCGGGACCCGACTGCTCTAACGGCAGCCGCCTAGTACGCTTGTGAAAGGGAATAGTGACAGGGCCTGCTTGCCACCATACATTCGATATCGGACGGACAGAGTAAAAAAGACCCGGGATTAGCGAGTCTGATCCTCCGCGGCATAGAGGTGCGGCCGCCGAGACGTGTCATTCCAAAAATTGAGAAACGAGTCAACCGCAGCCGAGTCGTTGAGAAAGCCGTTCGTAGGGCTCGAAAATCTCGACGAGCTAGACGTACTTCGTGCTGTTCGGTTTCGCTTTGCGATATTACTTGTCGACATGGCTAGGAAACATGGCCTGTAGCGAAAGCGCCACAGTAGACTTTTCCACTACCTAGCGAAGAGCCTAGGCACCACCCGCTCGTGCCTACCAAACACGCAATCACAATGGCTCGCACGTTGTGTTGATGTGCTGTAGTGCGGAGACGAGGCTACTAAGCGGACTAGGGACGGCAGGATGTCTCCGTAGTAGCATCGGATAGAGATCCGGAAACCCAGGTCTGGAGCCATCCAAAAGATCTTCGGCGCCTGTGCAGATTGCAAAAGATTGTAAAGGGAAGCGATCGCTTCCTCGAAACGATGAAGAGCAGGGCGGCTATGCCCAAACGGTGACGCTCTGGACGGATTTGGCGAGCGAAACTGCAGGGGCATCGTGCAGGCTCTTCTTCGCCAATGCCTGCGTGCGTTAGGAAGAGTGTCACTCAAGGCCCAGTGGCGCACGGCAGGCGGCTATGCATTTTTCTTTGCCTAGCAGACGTGAGCTGGAGTCAGGGGGCACGGTACATGGCAGCAGCTCCGAGCGATAAAGGCCACGCGAACGCTACATGAGCGTCCCTACCGACTAAATGTAGCACGACTTGCGCGGACAGAGCTGTGGAGCCGGCTTGCGTTGCGCGGCGGCCACGACCGCCCAGTTACCGTGTAGTGTTCCGATTTGCGGGAGACTCGGAGCGTGAGGGAGGGAGTTGACGGCAGGCATGGCCAGTCGGTCGCAAGTAGGTGGTAAGTCGATCTCGCCGACCAAAAGTCATGTCCCCTGGTCGAACGGATAGACACGTATCGATCCAATCGCAGGGCAGCCGGACGGGAAAGTCCAGCCAGCCAGCGTGTGCGAAGGCCATGTTCCCTGTCTTGGGGCGTTGACGTACAGCGAGAGAAACGCGTTTCCCCACGTCTCAGCTCGCGCTGCACCCGTTCCGCGACCCACAAGAAGAACACGTTTGGACCCTTCTAGCGGCGGGTCGGCGCCTTGGCAGCCCATCCATGGGCGTATGCCCATGATCAGCCGCACATTGGGCGTAGGATGCTCCCTGCCAATCTGCTAAATTCCCAGAACAGCGTGCATGGGAAAGATGCAACTGCCGACACGATTGTCCAGACCGCGATGCTGCTCGCCACGAGCTTGTTCCCGGCCGCTAGCACGCTGAAATTTCGGAGCGAGTGCCGTCCGGGCGACGTGGGTAGGCACCAGGGACCGGCGCCAAGTTGTGACGACGCGGCAGGAGAGACAGTGCTGCTCGTCGAGCATCCGCATGGACATGGTGAGCATCCCTGGCATCGGTCAAGGTGGCGGCGATCCGGCTGTGCGCGCAGAGGGAGAGCATTGGCGTCCAAGCTCACTGCCAGGAGTGCATCTCCGACGTCCATTTCAGTCGTCGTTTTGATAGCCAGCCTGCATCGCCTCGCGTGTGTGTGTGGTACGGGGGCAATGGGCTCGCTTCCCGCATCTGCTGTCAACTATTGACTGAATGCCGTGCCCGTCGCGCGCATGTGGTTGCATTTATGAAGAAAACTGGAATCGCCGGAATGCATCCGTGCGTGCTGACCACGAGAGCGAGGCGGGCCGGCAGCCTCCGCACCGGAACACTGCCGAGGCGAAGCCAATTGCATTGTACAGGTATTATCTCGGCTCGAGAGCAGTTTCGGACGGACGCCTTTTGGCGTCTGCCCTACAGCGACGATCGCCGGGCTAGGCGTGCGTGTTGATACGGCGGTTCTCTCGACTCCTGATCGGCTCGTTGGGCGTCGGTCATCGTCAGCGCAGCATCCGTCACAGCGATCTGTCGCCGAGAGCTACAGAACGGGCCATTGAGATCAACCGCGCTCGTCTTCCGGCGGCCTGAAGGAATGGACAGCACAGGCCACCGCGACGCCTGGTGATGTCGGAGGCTTCGTGCTCACAGCTGGCGGTTCGGCGCACCGGAGCGGCACCGGCGACGTGCAGCGGCGACTGAAGGATGGTGAAACTTGACGGCTTGACGGCTGTCACAGCGGAGAAGTGTTAGACGCAGGCAAAATGGCTGCCCTCAACGTTTCGCCTCCCGAGGCGTGCCCTCCGAATCGTGGCTGTGTGCAATGTGCCGAAGTAGCGCCCTTTGTTTTCTGCCCTGCACGCCAGTGACGCGCTTCGGAACCGCCCGACGACACACCACCGCGGATGCGGCACCTGATTAGCTCCAGATCTTGCATCTCCACGTCGCGCTCAAATACATGTCGAACTCTCACGATAGGGGGGCCGGCGCGGTCGTTGTGTGTCATGTTGAGGGAGTCGGGAGCCACCTAGCGCCCGAGGTACAAGGTACTTCCATACACGTGGTCGCGAGTTAAATTGAAAACCTTAACTCGACTGCTTCCGCTATAGCAACAGTGTCAACTTGCGACCGTTTTCGGTGTCCTCCGCGACCCTTAGACCAAGGCAGGCGGTGAAGGTTTACCTGAGTGGGCCCACTTGTGGTTGGATATGGCAGAGTTCTCGCCGCTAGGGGTTCTTGGGGGAGCTGTTTGTAGCTTGCTCCAGCGTGTAGGCCAATAGCTACCACTCACGCAATACAAGCTTCCCCTTCGGTGTCCATCTTCATCTTGTTGTCCTTTATCGAAAGCAACGACCGGGAGTGTATCTCTTAATGCGTTACGGAACAGCGCAATACCGACGACATGGACGACAGCAATAAAGACCAGGAAGCAGCGCAAAAAGCTAGCTATCCATTGGAAAGCCAAACCCCTTCTCCAACCACCACCACAACATCCAGCCCACCCGCCAAGATGACAGACATGCAAGACTTCCTGCGCGCTCTCCCCAAATGCGAACACCACATGCATCTGGAGGGCGCCCTCTCCCCAACCCTCCTCTTCGAGCTCGCCGCCAAGAACAACATCACGCTCCCCTCGGACCCGGCCTTCACCTCCCCGGACACCCTCCTCGCCCGCTACGAGCAATTCACCTCGCTCGATGACTTCCTCCACTACTACTACATCGGCATGTCCGCCCTCATCACCGAGTCCGACTTCTTCGAGCTGGCATGGGACTACTTTGAGCACGCCGCCCGCGACGGCGTCGTCCACGCCGAAGTCTTTTTCGACCCCCAGGCCCACGTGTCCCGGGACGTGAACTACAGCACCGTCGTGGCCGGGTTCAAGAAGGCGTGGGAGAAGGCCGAGAAAGAGTTGGGCATCACGAGTCTCCTGACGAGCTGCTACTTGAGGCATCTGCCTGTGCAGGAGAGCTTGGACATGTTCGATAGCCCCGAGGTGCAGGCGAGTTATCTGGACGGAACTGTGACCGCCATCGGATTGGACAGCAGCGAGCGCGATTTCCCGCCGGAGCTGTTCGTCGAGCTTTACGACAAGGCTCGCGCGTTGGGCTTGGACCTCACTGCGCACGCTGGCGAGGAAGCTCCCGCGACCTACATCAACACGGCAATTACCAAACTCGGTGTCTCGCGCGTCGACCACGGCATCACGCTCATTACCGACCCGGAGCTCATGGCCAGCGTCGCCGAGAAGAAGATGATGCTCACCGTGTGCCCGCTCAGCAACGTGGTGCTCCGCTCCGTGGACACCATTGCCGATGTGCCCATCAGGCAGCTGTTGGATGCTGGCGTCAAGTTCAGTCTGAACAGCGATGATCCGGCGTACTTTGGCGGATATGTTCTGGATAACTACTTCGCGGTGGAGAAGCAGTTTGGCCTGACCGTGGATGAGTGGATCGGCATTGTCAGGGCCGGTATTGAGGGCAGCTGGTGTGAGGACGCGAGGAAGCAGGAGATGCTGCGCCAGCTGGAAGACGTTGCGAGGGAGTGGAGGCCCAAATTGGAGCCTAAATCGGCGTCTGCGGGGCCTAAGGGTCCTAAGGGGCCTGCTGGACCTCCGGGACCTCATGGACCTAGGGGCCCTCACGGACCTCATGGACCCCATGGACCTAAAGCCTAAATCAAACCAAGGAGAGTGTGGGGCTATAGAGCAGCGGCTGTTGAGACGGAACGCATCTCAAAGACCCCCAACCCCAAAACAATACCATAGATAATCACATAATGCAAACCAAGAATTAAAAACAATCATCTCTCCACCTCACAGCCTCGAACCCGCCAACATCCTCCCCCCATCCAGCACAAGCGTATCCCCATTGACATGGCCCGCCGCCCTCGAGCTCAAAAACACCACCGCGGCCGCCACATCCTCGGCCTCGCCGACGCGCCCATTCGGACTCGCTTTGCTCAGCTCCTCGACGCCCCCTTGCGCCCCCATGATCGCATTCGCCATCTTGGATGGGAAGAAGCCCGGCGCGATGCCATTGACGCGGATGTGCCGCGGGCCTAGTTCGACGGCGAGGTTGCGCGTGAGATGCAGCACGGCAGCTTTGCTGGCGGCGTACGAGTACGCGGCGTATTGGCCGAGGGAGCCGACTGCGATGCCGGCGACGGAGCCGGTGATGATTACTTTGGACGGGGCAGTCAGGGTTGCGTTCTTCTCGAGGAGGGGCGCGAATCTGTGTTTGTCAGTGAGAGTTTCGTGGAGAACACTTGAGATGCATGTCCACACGTGTCATACGCCCATCAAGATGCAAAAGAAAGACAAGACAAACTTCTGAATCGTAAAAAACACCGCCTTAACATTCAAATCCATAACGCGATCCCACCCGTTCCGCTCCTCGACCTCATCAAAGTACTGGCCCCACGTCGCCCCCGCATTCGCAAAAAGCACATCCACGTGATCCGTCTGCTTGGCCACCTCTTTGACCAGATGCTCGATGCCCGCGAGCGTGGAGGAATCCGCCGGGACGGCGTAGGCTCGGGCACCCGGCTGGAGATTGGGGAGGGCGTTGAGGGCGGCGACGGCGGCGGCGCAGGCCTCGGCTTTGCGGGAGGTGATGAAGACTTTTGTGCAGCCGGCTTGGAGGAGGCTGGGGGGTGTTAGGTTGGTGCTTGGATGGGGTGGGAGGGGAGGGTACCCGGATGCGGCGTGTAGACCTAGACCTCGCGAGCCGCCTGTTACGACTGCTACCTTTCCTTTGAGAGAGAAGATGTTTGGGAAGTCATTGAGTTGGACGTCTGCTTCTGCCATTGTGGAGGACGGGAATGTTCAATCAAGTAGCAAGTTATACAATGAACGAAAACAGCTGTTGAACTGTGATTAGAGTATTCTTCAGCGAAGTAGAGAGGCTGTGGTCCGTAAGTGATGTTGTTAATGGTCTCCAACCGGTACGCATGACGTCTCGAGTAGTAAACACCAACGAGTTACCGCAAGTTACCGAGGCACGACTCGCGGCCACCAACTAAAGTTGAACCCAGCACCATACAACAGATCCCATCCACGATCTCAGCCATCTTGCACAGAAAGACACCAACCCCTCATCCCATGCATTACGCAAGACCCATGCGCCGATCCATATCCCTCTGCACCTTGACCAAGCAATCCCGCACCGACAACCCAGCCCCCACACGCCTCCGATTCCAAAAGCTACCCACTTCCACCAAGACATACCCCACGTTCACGCCCGCAACAGCAAGCGCAAAAGCTTGTCCGAGGTCGCCCAGGGCAAACCCAGAAGCCGGCGCAACGAGCCCCCAAAGCTCAGCGGTAGTCCAATTGATGTAGCTAAAGCAATAGGCGCCACACAACGCGCCCAAGACTTGTGATAGAACCCAGAAACGCTGTTTCGGCGATAAACGCGGCCGCGGCCGAGGGACCAAGGGAAACATGGTTGTAATGAACATGAATACAGCCGCCAAGCTGAAGCCTAAGGAGATAATGGGCAGAAGAGGTGCCCATATGAAGACTGACACCGCACCACAAAAAAGGCTGATGCCCCGGGCGAGGCCCGCGGATCCGGTATACGGGAGAAAGCAGAACGCGAAGAGCGTCAGAATAGATGATGCTGCTACTAGCGAGAGCCGTTTCGTTTGCCTTTTGTCCTTGTCATTAAGAAGGAGAAACGTAGCCAATGTCCAAGCCCAAATGCCGTTCACACCCAGTGCGAATATTAGCACAGAGATGCTCGCCCTTATCGCCTCAACGTACGGTACTAGCATCTCATCGGTTGTGGTCCACATGTCATGCCGAGCTCCAGGATAGCGGCGTACCTGGACTACCAGGTGGCCGGCCACGACGGTGGGGTAGGCCAGCGTCGTGATGAAATCTTGCGGAATGCTGTCGCCACGGGGTGGATCGGTCCATATGAGGCGGATAGTCGCGCTGTAGGCGACAATGAACCAGGCAACGAAGACACCCGGTCCGTAGATGTCGTGGACCCGTTCATATGGGTTGTTTGCAGTGGAGGTGCCAGCGGACATGCCGATCAAGGTGCTACTGTGACCTTGGGTGGGGTAAGAGATGCGGTCGCAAGGCGTGTGGTGTGAGTCTTGATTAATAGTGGAGCCTGTGTTGAAGTTGGGAAGCTGAGGTGAAGGCTGTGGCAGTGCATGACCTGAGACAACACAAAATAGCTGCGTGATTTGGAGCGTTCGCGAATTTCCTGTCGTCTCAGGTTTGTCTCAGGGTCGTGGGTATTAAAAGAATAGATTCTAAAACTACAAAACAGAACGCGGGATTGATCTTGCAGCTCATAGCTTGCTGTCAGTCGGTTGGCGCAATCGAACAACACCCTTGGCACTGTTAGCGTGGAAAGCGTACGAAGACTGGGGTACTCACTTCTTGTACACAGCTCGCAATGAGTTTCCCATCGCGCGAAAACATCTTCTGGAAGACCAACCCGCGGCCATCGCCAGCCCACGGCGTGTCCATCTCGGTAAACATCCACTCGTCGGCGCGAAAGCCCCTAGGATCATGAAAGTAGATGGTGTGATCTAAGCTTACCATCATGCCAATCTCGGGCATGGGATCATGGTTCTGTTCGTCCTCGCCGTTCCTGAGCTGCCGTATGCGCTCGAGGTCGGCCTTGTCGAGGAACTTTACGCGCTTGAGGTCGGCATCGTCCATGGCGAGCAGCTTCTTGAGCACATCTTCGTCGATGCTCGACTTGGTGTTGCTCTTGCGGACGGCGGAGTACCGCCAGAGCTTGTGGGTCCGGGCAATGGTGCCGATGAAGTAGCTGTCCGACATGTAGGCCAATGCTGCGAGGTGGGCTTCGTGTCCGCCTGAGATGTTGCCCCGGGCCTTGATCCACTGTCTGCACTTTTTCGTGTGTGCGAGGGGGGAATCGTCTATTTCAGTCAGCGCTTGCAGGATAGTTACTCCCAGTGTCGCCTACTGTTCAGGATCTCGACGCGCTGACTTTGGAAAGGTCCAGTTGTATTGCCGCCATAGTCAAGGTCGTCCATATCTTCAACGGGGCCTGGAATATCCTTGGCCATCTCGGTCGCATGCTCGACCTTCTTCTCACCGCCCGAGTTCTGGCGCACAAAGCTGATGGTGGTGGTGAAGATGACCTTGCCCCGTTGCCGCGCCTGCACCGTCCTCGTCGCAAAGGACTTGCCCGAGCGTACTCGCTCCACATGGTAGAGGATCGGTATCTCGGAATTGCCGGCAAGCACAAAGTAGCAGTGCATCGAGTGGACCGTGAAGTTATCCGGCACCGTGCGTTGGGCGGCAGCCAGCGTCTGCGAGATGGCCGCACCGCCAAAGATGCCACGAGCCCCGGGCGGGTGCCATAGCGGACGCGTGTTGGTGAAGAGGTCCGGGTCGATGTCGTTGAGCTGCGTGAGCTCCAGGACGTTCTCAATGAGCGATTGCGAGGGGTCAATGGGCGGTGGTCGGATGAGGGTCGACATGCTGGAGGGCGTGGTGTCTGGATCTGGCGTCAGTGCAGAGGGTTAGCAGGAGAGTGCAGGAGAGCGAGACACTATATTCCCCCCGTCGCCGGCGCGACGTGCGTGCTTGTGAGAGACACACTCGACCAAAGCTGGGCCGAGGCATAAGCTGTTCACCTCGCTAAACGATCTGGTGGAAAACGGGATGGGCCGGGGCACGTCGCGCCAACCAGCGGCTGCGTCATACCAGACCTCGCCTTGTCCCTGAGGCTGCAGACGACTCGCGAGCCTTGTTTGCTGTTTTCCGACGTTTCGCTGTACTCGCCCGCCCATCCACGACTCCCAGCCCATTGACTGCCGTCCGTTCTACGCGCACTGCCTGCGACCTCCCGCCACCCCACCCCCCCGCGCGCCCGTCTGTACAGGGACATGTCGCGGACCGCAACCCTCACGCCCGCACGCCCGTAGCTCTCGACGCACTGAAGCGCCGCCATGGCCGAAAACCACCCCGTCCTGCAGGCGCAGCTCCAGCAGCTGGACCACGAGCTCGAGGAGGGCGACATCACGCAAAAGGGGTCCGTTGTGGCCAGCTCTCGTCGCGCGAAAAAGCCTGCTGACACGGCGACAGCTACGAAAAACGCCGGACGTTGCTGCTCTCGCAGTTTATGAGCCCCGCCCAGACGGCGCAACTCCAAAGCGACCTGCGACTCGGGAGCATCGCCAGCGGGGACTCGAGCGGGTCGCGCTCTGCCTCGCTCGCCGCCCTCTCTGGCCCGCATGCGCCGCCACCGCCCTCGATCGAACTCCCCCCCGCCGACAACCCCTACCTGAACTCCGCCGCGAACAATGGCGGGCAGTCGCAATACGTCGCATACCCCCCGAGCCAGGTCGGGCGCTTCCAGGAGAAGCAGCTGGGCTTGCGCACCACCTCGCTGCAGCGCCATACCTCGCAGAGCAGCGAGACCTTTCTCCCCCGGCCCCAGACGCCCGACTACCAGACGTACTCGCGCGATGGCACCATGGTCACCGCCAACTATGCCTTCAACCCGGAGACGCAGCCGGGCTACGATGGTGGCAACGCGCCCCCCGGAATGGATGCTAGCAGACAAAGCACGATGCTGGACGCACACCAAGGTTACTTCTCCGATTTCACCGGCCAGCAGATGCAGGACAATCGCGACTCCTATGGTGGCCCGAACCGCTACTCCTCCGGCGACGCCTTCTCCCCAACCGCGGCGATTCCCCCGCCCATGATGACCCAGAACGAGCTCGCAGAGGGCATCATAGAACCCCAACTTCCCCTAGAACCACGAGAGCTTCCTTTTGACGTCTTCGACCCGCACAACCCGAACATCCTCATGTCCAAGTTTGACAACATCGGCGCGGTCCTTCGTCACCGAGGGCGCACGCAGCCGCGACAGCCCGCATTTTGGGTCTTGGACGCAAAGGGCAAAGAGACGGCTTCAATTGCCTGGGAAAAGGTCGCGAGTCGGGCGGAAAAGGTGGCCAAAGTGATTCGGGATAAGAGCAACCTGTACCGGGGCGATCGAGTGGCATTGGTGTACCGCGACACGGAGATCATCGAGTTCGCCGTTGCGTTGCTAGGCTGCTTCATTGCCGGTGTTGTGGCGGTCCCCATCAATAGCGTGGATGACTATCAGAAACTCAATCTTCTCTTGACCACCACCCAAGCGCATCTTGCCCTGACGACCGATAACAACCTCAAGGCCTTCCACCGTGACATCAGCCAGAACCGCCTCAAATGGCCCAGCGGCGTCGAGTGGTGGAAGACCAACGAGTTCGGCAGCTACCACCCGAAGAAGCACGACGAAGCGCCTGCCCTACAGGTCCCGGAGGTGGCCTACATTGAGTTCTCTCGCGCGCCGACGGGCGACCTGCGCGGTGTCGTGCTCAGCCATCGAACCATCATGCACCAGATGGCGTGCGTCAGCGCCATGATTTCGACTATTCCTACGCGCGCCGATGGTACCGACTCGTTCAACACTACTCTGCGCGACAGGAACGGGAAGCTCATCGCAGCGCCCCCTCGGTCATCCCCGACGGAGATCATTCTGAGTTACCTCGATCCTCGAGAAAGCGCCGGCATGATCCTGGGAGTCCTTTTTGCTGTCTATGGCGGACACACCTCTGTGTGGGCAGAAGCGCAAACCGTCGAAACGCCAGGCCTGTACGCGCATCTCATCACCAAGTACAAGGCTTCGATCATGGTGGCCGACTACCCCGGCTTGAAGCGCTCTGCCTTCAACTACCAAACCGACCCCATGGCGACGAGAAACTTCAAGAAGAACATGGAGCCCAACTTTTCATCCGTGAAGATATGCCTCATCGATACGCTCACCGTGGATACCGAGTTTCATGAAGTTCTTGGAGACCGCTGGTTCCGGCCCCTGAGAAACCCCAGGGCCAACCAATTGATTGCACCCATGCTGTGTCTGCCCGAGCATGGCGGCATGATCATCTCAGTGCGGGACTGGTTAGGCGGCGAAGAACGCATGGGCTGCGTCCTGAATATGGAAGACGAAGAAGCCGATGAGGATACCAAAGACGAGCAACCAACTGCTGTAAATGGCTACTCCAGTCTCATTGGTGGAGGCATCACCAAGAAGAAGGACGAGAAGAAGAGTCGCACGGAGCTCACCGAGATCCTGCTAGACAAGGAAGCACTGAAGATGAACGAAGTGGTGGTCGTGGCCATGGGCGAAGAGGCGAGGAAAAGGGCGAACGAGCCTGGGACGATGCGGGTCGGCGCTTTTGGTTACCCGATACCAGACGCCACTCTAGCGATTGTCGACCCGGAGACCAGTTTACTCGCCTCGCCATATACTGTTGGTGAGATCTGGGTAGACTCGCCCTCGCTATCTGGCGGCTTCTGGCAACTCCAGAAGCATACCGAGACTATCTTCCACGCGCGACCATATCGCTTCGTCGAGGGTAGTCCGACGCCGCAATTGCTCGAGCTTGAGTTCCTCCGCACTGGGCTTTTGGGTTGCATCGTCGAAGGAAAGATCTTTGTCTTGGGCCTGTACGAGGATCGGATCCGGCAACGGGTTGAGTGGGTCGAACACGGCGTATTCGAAGCCGAACATCGATACTTCTTCGTCCAGCACCTTGTCACAAGCATCATGAAGACGGTGCCCAAGATTTACGACTGCTCAGCTTTCGACGCCCACGTCAACGGGGAGTATCTCCCCATCATCCTGATCGAGACGCAAGCTGCGTCAACGGCACCAACGAATCCTGGCGGCCCGCCGCGACAGCTCGATGTGCCTTTCCTCGACTCTTTATCTGACCGTTGCATGGAGGTGTTGTACAACGAGCACCACCTGCGCGTGTTCTGCGTGATGATCACCGCGCCGAACACACTACCGCGCGTGATTAAGAACGGTAGACGTGAGATTGGAAACATGCTTTGCCGAAAGGAGTTTGACAACGGCTCACTCCCTTGCGTCCACGTCAAGTTTGGTATCGAGCGAGCGGTTCAGAACATTGCACTGGGCGATGATCCAGCTGGCGGCATCTGGTCACCGCAGGCTTCCATGGCGCGACAGGGTTACCTCCTGCTCCAAGACAAGCAATACTCGGGTGTGGATCACAGAGAAGTCGTCATCGACGATCGAACATCGACACCGCTGAACAAGTTCTCCAACATTCACGACCTCATGCAATGGCGCGTGTCACGACAAGCCGAAGAGCTGTCCTACTGCACCATCGACGGGCGAGGCAAGGAAGGCAAGGGTGTCAACTGGAAGAAGTTTGATATCAAGGTGGCTTCGGTTGCCATGTACCTCAAGAACAAGGTCAAGCTCCAACCTGGCGATCATGTACTCCTCATGTACACGCACTCGGAAGAGTTTGTTTTCGCGATCCACGCATGCTTCGTGCTCGGCGTGGTTGCGATTCCCATGGCACCGATCGACCAGAATCGCCTAAATGAGGATGCACCTGCGTTGCTTCACATCATTAACGATTTCAAGATCAAGGCTATCGTCGTCAATACAGACGTGGATCATCTGCTCAAGATAAAGCAGGTATCGCAGCACTTGAAGCAGTCTGCGGTGATTCTCAAAGTCAACATGCCGCATATTTACAACACCACCAAACCTCCGAAACAGTCACATGGCTGCCGCGATCTCGGACTAACGATTCGACCACAATGGACCCAGGCTGGGTATCCCGTGTTGGTATGGACATTCTGGACTCCCGACCAGAGACGGATAGCGGTGCAGATGGGACATAACACCATCATGGCGTTATGCAAGGTGCAGAAAGAGACGTGCCAGATGACAAGTACAAGACCTGTTCTTGGCTGCGTGCGGAGCACGATTGGTCTTGGTTTCATCCACACGTGCGTGATGGGCATCTTCCTTGCTGCGCCCACGTACCTGGTGTCTCCCGTTGACTTTGCGCAAAACCCGAACATCCTGTTTCAGACACTAGCAAGGTACAAGATCAAGGACGCATATGCGACCAGCCAGATGCTGGATCACGCCATGGCCAATGGGGCTGGTAAATCAATGGCTATGCACGAGCTGAAGAATTTAATGATAGCGACTGACGGGCGGCCGCGCGTTGACGTCTGTGAGTTAAATCCCTGTCCCCCCGCAAAACATGTCTCACAGTGCGTAGATCAGAGAGTCCGTGTGCATTTCGCCCCCGCGAACCTGGAGAGGACTGCGATCAACACGGTTTACTCGCACGTTCTCAATCCCATGGTCGCTTCCAGGTCGTACATGTGCATCGAGCCGGTCGAGCTGCATTTGGACTTGAATGCCCTGCGGCGAGGGCTCGTTGTGCCGGTGGATCCAGATACCGAGCCACATGCGCTGCTGATTCAAGACTCGGGCATGGTCCCGGTCAGCACGCAGATCTCCATAGTTAACCCAGAAACCAACCACCTCTGCCTCGTCGGAGAATACGGCGAAATATGGGTCCAGTCTGAAGCGAATGCGCATTGTTTCTACGGCTCCAAGGAACGCCTTGATACGGAACGATTCAATGGCAGGACGGTCGACGGAGATCCGAACGTGAGATATGTCCGTACCGGGGATTTAGGGTTCTTACATAACGTGACCCGCCCCATTGGCCCCAACGGGGCCCCGGTCGATATGCAGGTCTTGTTCGTTTTGGGGAGCATTGGCGATACGTTTGAAGTGAATGGGCTGAACCATTTCTCGGTGGACATTGAGTCGTCGGTGGAGCGGTGTCATCGCAACATTGTGCCCGGGGGGTGGTAAGTGGCAAATTCCCCGACTTTTCGTCGGTATTGGAACCATCGCTAACGAGTTGACAGCGCTCTCTTCCAAGCCGGCGGCCTCGTCGTTGTGGTGGTGGAGATCTTCCGGCGCAACTTTTTGGCGTCCATGGTCCCGGTCATTGTGAACGCGATCCTCAACGAGCACCAATTAGTAATCGACATTGTCGCCTTTGTCATCAAAGGCGACTTCCACCGCTCGCGCCTCGGCGAGAAGCAACGCGGCAAGATTCTTGCCGGATGGGTCACACGAAAGATGCGCACCATCGCGCAATATAGCATCCGCGACGTAGCCGAGATGGACAATCAAATCACCGAGGAGCCCGGGGGCAGGCCCTCTACAAACACGTTCAGAAACAGCGGCGAACCCGGTAGCGTCAAAGGAAGCATGCGGGCTTCCAGCACGCTCGGCATGACAGCCGCCATGAACAATCTGCAGCTCCAGACGGGGGCCCAGGAACTGCAAGGACATCCCCAGCAGCAGTCCACGACGCCAAACTTTAGCTCGCCGTTCGCGACTGGGTTATCCGAAATGCCGGGTGAACGGTATCCAGAGTCGATTCCTGAATTGGGCACGGGTAGCATTGGCGAGCTGGGTACAGGCAGCATTGGTGGGCATGGTGGAAGCGATGGGACGCCTACCGAGGCACAGCAAGGTTTCCCATCACATTTGTATACTGGCAATGAGGCGACGGATTACTCGCCGCTGACCACGAGGGGTGTGTTTGACGACAGCACGCCGCAGAACGAGTATCCGCCCAACCACCAGCAGTACGGCGCCGAGGGCCTTTTGACCTCGCCGCAGACTCTGCCTGACATCCTGCGTCCAGGGCCAGGAATGCCAGACGAAGCCCCGCCTCGACCGCAATACTCGAACAAACCTTATCACGATTACCAGAGTCAGCAACAACAGCAGCCACGACAGGAGTACCAATACGACTACGGTCAACAAGCCAACGTGTCACCGCCCGTAGACGATGGCTGGACCGGCCCCTCGCAGGCACAACAACGGCGATACAGCGAAGATGAGTACGAGTACGGTGGGCACGGTGGCGGCGGTGGAGGCGGACTGCGAGTCGCGAACGCATCGAGTCGGAGCTCTAGCGAGAGTGCGGACGGCGGTGCGTGGCGGCAGGATGCACTCATGACGATGAATTTCGCGGGCGGTGGGCCGGAGGAATTGAAGTTTGAGAAGGCGCCTAACGCGAGATGAGGGGCTCTTCGCGAGATGAGGGGCTCTTCGCGAGATGACGCCGCGATGGTTGCTGTGGTTGTGTGGTTTGTCCGGGCTGGGCGTGGGATGCAGTCGCGTGCGACGGCGCGTTTCATGTGTATTGGATATTTGGGCTGCTGTGGCTTGCGATCGTGCCGTGTCGAGCGTTGAGCGTTGCGCTGGTTGTGTGCTGGATACGAAATGATGGCGTCTGTTCTACGCTGGAAAACGGTGGCATGGGATTGCATGTTAGCCTGGGCGTTTGGATCTGGTCATGATATAGGTGTATTGGTGGAATTACTGCGTATATGATTACTGTTTGATTTGGATGGTGGTTTGGAGTGCTTGATGCTGCCTTTGGACTGGGCTCTAGGGTTTTGTCCGTGGTGGGGGCTAGGGTTTGTGAGTGGCGTGAGCGGTGCGTGATATTGGTGTCCTCGAGCTTGATCGAGCTTGAGCATGAGCACAGGTGTGAGCTAGCAGCTGCACTATCAGATGTATTGAGCAGCAGTCATGTTCCCTGCTCCACATGTGTCCCTCTGAGATGACGGCATAACTATTGTGGATACCACTGCGATAAGAGGGTACAGGCCTGCAGCCGTGGCCATGGTCGTGGTCGCGGTCGAGGTCTAGAACGAAACAAAGTTCCAAGCAAGCACATGGGTAGCTATGTATGGGCGCCAGCAAACCCATCTTCACGTGCAGAGCCCTCCTTCCGAGAAGCAATTGTCCGGCGTGCAGTCATGGATGAGCAAAGTATCCTTCCGTTCCCGCAAACCTCCGTCGCGCGCGCATTGCGGCGGCATACTGGGCTGCGTGGAAAAGTCTGGGGTTGGTACTACCTCCCATGGCCATGGGCACGATGCAGAGGCCAAAGAGGAGAGTGCATTGTGCGTGCGGCCACGCTCCCGTTCCTCAAGCGGTCAACGCGTCCCGGCGCCACGCATGGAGAAATGCCGTCCGGCGGGCACAGCACTCTCCACGTCGAGAAGCAGGCGGTCGCAGCGGCGCAGGCCGGCAAACCCACTGCGCGCAAACGGCTCGAGTCCGGCTGCTCACGCCGCGCCACACGGACTCGACAGGCGGAGGGCGCGGCGATTGGTGGCATGGGGGAAACTCCGTCTCTGAGAGGCGTCGAGTCCGTGGGGGATTCCGCAATGGCTGGGTACGGAGCCGCTTTGGGGCAACGGGCGGGACTGTGCGGCTGTCAGGGGCCCGCTTATGCGTCGATCAGCGCTGGGGAGGGCTCGCTTGCCGCCGCTGCCTTGGGTTCGTGGCGCCTTGGACGTCATTTGCACTTTGTTTCAGAGGGGGGGTTTGCGGACTGGCGACTGGTGGGGAGGGCGGGTGGACGCGTGAGGGTGGACGAGAGGGAGGGCGTGGCGGTGTGATTGTGCCTGCGTGTGTGAGAGTCTGTGTGTGTGAGAGTCTGTGTGTGAGCGTGGCAGCTGAAAGGAGGGTGGATGGGTGGACAGTGGCGAGCGCACACTGCTGGCTGTGGACGTCGACGACGACAGACGGCAGCAAACGAAAGTGTTTCGCTGCGGCCGGTGACAGGCCCAGCGCCCAGGGGACGCATGAAGTCGGACCCTACAGGGCCTACGAAAGGACTCTTGGCCAGCACTGTTTCGCAGCCTAGTCCCGGCACAGAGCCACTTGCGGCGGGCGCGCGTTTCAGCGTTTCCAGCGGACGGACAAGGGCGGCGCGCGATTGGCCCACGGCCAGGCCGCGCCGGAACCCTGATCGTGACCTCCGTCCTCTCCCTCCCTCCGAGGCGACGGATTCTGCGACGGATTCGGGCCATCCTTGTGCGTTTGTTTGGCGACGCTGGGCTGTCGTCGTGCCGTTCGAGCCTCAGTCGCCTGATCGGAGCTTTTGCACTTGTGGCTGTCTCATTTGCGCCGCTCGTTCGACCCTCGCGCGCCCACGACTGGGTGGCCGTGGTAGCCTGGGGCCCTTCATTAGCAGCGCGCCGTCTGCCGTTTGCCGATCTGCCCTTCATCATCCCTGGACTGGACCTCTCTCTTTGCCTGCTGCCATCCCAGACTACTCTCTGCTCCGCCCTTGCCTTCATTGTGTGTATTCATTCACTCACTCACTCTCTTCGACGACCCGCCGGCCACTCACCTTCACCGTTGCCGTCGCCTCCCTTCGATTCAACCATTGTGATGCATTCACGATAACGCTTAACAATACCTTTGTTCGCTTCCGAGTCGTCCTTTCGACTTCCATTCGATACATTCATTGCCTAGGGCCTATTTCACTGTCGCCGTGAACTTCTCCCCGCTGGGACTTTTCCATCTTCGCTTTCTCACGCTGCACCTGGTCGTGCATCATCCCCCGCATTCATTCAGCGACCTTCACCTTCAGAGTGACCACAGACCAACCCTCACGAGCCATTCCTGCCTAGGACCTCGACCGAACAACTCTCTCCGCATCGACATCCGCAACCCCAACCGAAACCACACTCACCACCGCCACACACAACATCCACATGTCGCCTTACCTCCACCCCCGGAGGGTGGAGCAATCCATAGCCACAGCGATACCAACAGCAGTCCCCGTATACGACCTCGCCCGCCGCGCAAAACTTCTGGACGGCTGGGACGCGCACGAGTACAAGGGCCTGACGTACGCGTGGGGACTGACCGGAGTCGACCAGACAGGCAACTACCGCTGGGTCGATGTCTTTCTCTATGTATTGCTCGCCATCTCCATCGGACTGCTCGGACTGCGCTTCTGCAACATGTTCTGGAGACATACGCGGCATTTGGCTGCTATGGGCACTGACAAGCAAGCATATTGGGAACACAACCAGACGATGTGGTGGCCATGGTTGAACCGCCATTTGCTGCAGGCCCCTCTGCACAAGAAGAAGCACAATGCCTCTTTCCAGATCTCGGCCGCCATCGACAATGGAACACTGCCTGGCCGCTGGCACATGATCATGCTGGTCATCTATGTAGCGCTGAACCTGGCTTTCTGCCTCGCTCTCCCGTGGAGCAACCCCGAACAGCAGGCCATTATCGCAGCACTCCGTGGACGCTCAGGAACCCTCGCCGCCCTCAACCTCATCCCCACCGTCCTCTTCGCCCTGCGCAACAACCCCCTCATCCCCCTCCTCCAGGTCTCCTACGACGACTTCAACCTCTTCCACCGCTGGGGCGCCCGCATCTGCATCGCCGAGGCCATTGTGCACACGGCGTGCTGGGTGCACAACACGCGCACCGGCGCTGGCTGGCAAGCTGTGGCCGACGGGCTGCGCGACGAGAAGTCGTACACCTGGGGCATGGTCGGCACCGCCGCCTTCGTCTTCCTAGGCATCCAGGCTTGGTCGCCCTTCCGCCACGCCTTCTACGAGACCTTCCTCAACATCCACCGATTCTGCGCCATGCTCACCTTCGTCGGCGTCTATCTGCATCTCCACCACCATGCCCTCCCGCAGATCCCATGGATGCACCTCATTTTCCTCTTCTACGGCGGCGAACTCGCCATCCGCGGCGCCTACATCCTCTACTACAACTTTCGCCACAACCGCAAGACCTCGATCAAGGTCGAGGCCCTCCCTGGCGAAGCCGTCCGCCTCACCATCGACCTAGCCGGCACATGGCACCCGCGGCCCGGCTGCCACGTCCACATGTACATGCCCGCGCTTGCACTGTGGTCGTCGCACCCCTTCTCCGTCGCCTGGGCCTACCCACCCGCCCCCACGTCAAAAGAACTCACCTACTCCGCGCTCGAAGGCGACGCCCCCTCGACCCCCGAGTCGCAAACGACCAACCAAATCAGCCTCATCTGCCGCGCACGGACAGGCCTAACGCGGAAAATGTACGAGAAGGCGTGCCGGGCGCCTAATACGCACTTCACTACCTTTGGTTTCATCGAAGGTCCGTACGGAGGCCACCACAGTCTCGACTCGTACGGCACCGCCGTCCTCTTCGCCGGCGGCGTCGGCATCACGCATCAAGTCATGTACCTCAAGCACCTCATCCAGGGCGCTGCCAACGGCACCACGGCCACCCAACGCGTCCTCCTCGCGTGGACAGTTCCGGACTCGGAATGTCTCGAGTGGGTGCGTCCGTGGATGGACCAGATCTTGCGGCTCCCCGGTCGCAAGCGCGTGCTCCGCATCAAGCTGTTCATCTCGCGGCCAAAGGGGCGTGTCGAGAACCACGCGAGCAGCAGCGTGCAGATGTTTGCGGGCCGCATGAATGCAGACACGATACTGGAGCAAGAGATGAAGGAGAGGGTGGGCGCGATGGCCGTTACAGTTTGCGCGTCTGGCGCTATGGCGGATAGCGTGCGGGCGGCTACGCGGAGATTTCTGGACGTCGGCAGTGTGGATTTCATCGAGGAGGCGTTCACGTATTGAGTGCGTTTTCGCTCTGAAGAAAAAGATGGCGGCTTTGCATTTGCATCTGCATCGGGCGCGTATACGGGTTATACCGCTTCCCTCACATCCTAGTTGTCAGCGACTCGTCGCTTCGGCACATGGGCATTTCGGCGTTTGAGCATTTCTCGCTGGCGTCGCATTTACAGCGCCTTCGTCACCGCCACCCGCGGTCGGTCTAATTTCGAGCTTTCACATCAGCCTACGGCGAGACCTTTCCTTTCCTTTCTTGTCTATCCTTTTAACGCTTTCTTCACTTCTTTGTATGTATTTTGCTTTACCCTTATATATTGTGCGCTTTGTATGAGCTTGACATGAGCATGGCATGGCATGGAGGATGGCATGGAGGGGGTGGGCGACTTGGTCGGGTGGAGAAAAGAGGGAGAGCGAGAGAGAGATGGAGAGACAGAGAGACAGAGAGACAGAGAGAGATAGAGAAATAGATAGAAATCTGGCAAGAAGTACTATCGCCTTCTTTGGCCGTTTATTCATTTTCGATTTCTTCGTGGAACTCGTTACTGTGTTTGCAAAAAGAATCCGCATAAAACATGTGGAGTTTGTATATAATTAAGGTGCTATACCCACACCTTAGCCCCCTCCCCTATGGAGCTTGGGCCCATACCCAACGTGTGGCTCCTTGGTACGCGGCTACTGGCATGCGGCTTTCCGCCTCGGTTGTGTTCGTGAACTTATTGTGTAACATGATAGTGATTCGGACGACTCTCTACGTCTGAGTCCCTGGTTCGTCGTGATAGCATCTCTTGCTGAACGCGCCGACTGTGTAGTGAACATGTCTTAGTTTCCAGTTACCGGGTATGAGGTGTGGGCATAGCACCTTTCCTGTGTAAAAACCCCGCTGTGTTTCGTGCGCATTCTTCTTGCTAACACAGGATCGAAATTCCACAAGGCAGATCTACAATCCGGGGTTTTTCCTCTTGCAGCTGAAAAGCTGGGGTATCACCTCTGTACTCAAACACTGTGTATAAACGCGGTCACCGTCCTCTCAAGCCAGCAGTAAAGTGCCGGAGTTGGTGGTGCCGGAGAGGTGGTTAAATGGGGTGGGGTTTGAACGCTGGTACGTCAGCGTACCTCAACCACACTTGATGAATAGGCAGCAGAAACGTGATCGCTAGTAAAGAGTTGAAGGCCAATAAAAAGCGGCCAGGCTAGGCACAATCTACATCCTTCTCTCTTCCACCGACATGAAAATCCGCTCGTTCAGACTGCTCGTCGTCTCTGAAGATATTCCAAACGCCTTCGCCGTCCGCCATCGCACTGTTGCTCAACTTTCAACCTCGTACTCTTCGCCCTCTTTACGTCTTTCAACCAGTCTATCCTGCGCGCGCAGAACTCGTCATCGTCGTCGTCGACATGACCGCCGTTACCGACCCGACGGGTATCCGCAGCGGGCTACCGGTCAACCGTTGCATACTCGGTCCGTCGCTGAAGCAGGCAAATCCACAATGAACACCCACACCTTATACACAGTGATTGGACTGTAAGAGACGTCTACTGTCGGTCGAAGCTTCTGGCATGTGCTCTTGCGACTGGCCAGGGGACTGGAACGTGGACAGGCGATGAGAAGAGCGCGCTGAGAAGAGGGCGGTACGGTTGGCGTGCCACGTGCAGTCGCGACATGGAGGCCTACCGGTGCCTGAGGCTGGGACTTGGGGTGTCGCGTAGATTCGAGAAGGCGACGTTCTCTAGGCCGGAAGGAATCGTTGAGCGCAGCTGTGTCGTTGAGCGGAGCTGTACTGTTAGATAGAGCCGCACTGTTAAGCAGAGCTTTAGATCGGGCCGGGTCGCAGGGCGGAAGGGTACTGACGAAGGTTAAGTTAGGTCGCGACGTTGAGGATGAACGCCCACAACTCACCGACCATGGAACCATTGAAGTACAGGAATATATCGTATCAAGAGAGTGGTCCGCTCGAGTTCGTCGTGCAGCACATCCATTTCATCATCCATCTCTTGAGAGTCCACTACATCTTCGACCGTGTGTAAACATGGGAATAGTCGATGACAAAATGTACTGTAGCGTGGACCGTTGTCAGTTGCCCTGACCTCGCTGCTTTCATGCTGTGCCCTTATTGTTCGCGAGTGCTCGGTTTAGAGGACGAAATCTGCAACGCGCCGACCTCGCTGCTTTCGTGTCTGTGCCCTTGTTGTTCGCGAGTGCTCGGTCCAGAGGACGAAACCTGCAACGCCTGGAGTCGGGCTTCAAGCTCCCTAGAGCATTCGGAAGAGGGCCCTTGGACCGCTGTGTATCCAGCCAATGCCTGAGTATACATTGTCTTCACCGCGTCTTCACGACCTGTCCGCGCGTAGAGGTCACCGAGGAAGGTCATAGGGTTCAACGCTGGTAAATGCGACGGCGGAGACTCGGGTCCAAGTACCTCCTTGTAGCCTTGCAGCGCTCGATCGAACATGACTTCCGCCTCTTTTAGCTTCCCCTGTTCGGCGTAGAGTCTGCCAAGATTGTAGACTGTATCAAGTGTTGATGTATGCTTTCGTTCGAGTGCCTCTTCTCTGCCTTGCAGTGCCTGATTGTACATAGCCTCCGCCTCCGCCAGCTTGCCTTGGGCGGCGTAGAGCATGCCTAGGTTACTCACTGTATCAAGTGTTGATATGTGCTTTAGTCCAAGTGCCTTCTTCTTGCCTTGCAGCGCCTGATTGAACATAGCCTCCGCCTCTGCCAGCTTCCCTTGGTCGATGTAGAGCAAGCCTAGGTTGTTGACTATATTCAGTGTTGATGTGTGCTTTGGTCCGAGTGCCTCCTTGTAGCCTTGCAGCGCCTGATTGTACATAGCCTCCGCCTCCGCCAGCTTGCCTTGGGCGGCATAGGCATTGCCTAGGTTGTTGACGGTATTGAGTGTTGATGTATGCTTTAGTCCAAGTGCCTCCTCGTAGCCTTGCAGCGCCTGACTGAACATGGTCTCCGCCTCCGCTAGCTTGCCTTGGTAGACGTAGAGCAAGCCTAGGTTGTAAACGGTATCAAGTGTCGATGTGTGCTCTAGTCCAAGTGCCTCCTTGTAGCCTTGCAGCACCTGATTGAACATAGCCTCCGCCTCTGCTAGCTTGCCTTGCTTAGAGTAGAGGGTACCTAGGCTGTTGAATGTTTCAAGTGTCGATATGTGCTTTAGTCCAAGTGCCTTCTTCTTGCCTTGTAGCGCTCTACTGTACATAGCCTCCGCGTCCAGTTGCTTGCCTTGTCTAGCGTAGAGTAGGCCTAGGTTGTTGACTGTATCAAGTGTTAATGTGTGCTTAAGTCCAAGTGCCTCTTCTCTGCCTTGCAGTGCCTGGTTGTACATAGCCTCTGCCTCTGCTAGCTTGCCTTGGCTAGCGTAGAGGTTACCTAGGTTGTTGACTGTTTCCAGTGTTGATGCATGCTTCAGTCCCAGTGCCTTTTCTCTACCTTGCAGTGCCTGATTGTACATAGCCTCTGCCTCTGCTAGCTTGCCTTGCTTAGAATAGACGGTACCTAGGTTGTTAACTGTTCGAAGTGTTGATGTGTGCTTTAGTCCAAGTGCCTCTTCTCTGCCCTGCAGCGCCTGACTGTACATGGCCTCCGCCTCAGCCAGCTTGCCTTGGTCTAAGTAGAGGTTGCCTACTTTGTGTATCGCCCATTCCATTCCCTTCATATCTACCGTTGCAGTCGTGATGGAATTTTGATGTTTTGCAACATGTTGAAGGAGCCGCTGTTCCAGGAGCCACCACTTGTCTACATCCGTGTGGGGAACTTCAGAAGCCACGCAAGTCAGAGCTAGCCGCGCTAGGTCATCAGACCACTCCCTGTTCAGAACAAATGTCGTCCATGAGTGCACACAGCTATGCACTCCGTACCCGGCAGACCCAGACAGCTGTCCAAGTATGGGTTCTGGATGAACCAGACCGTATTCGCATAGCAGCCGAACTGCCTCGTTAAAGTTCAGTTCGTCCTCGGCAAGCTTCTGTATCCACTTATCGTCCGTACGGTGTGCATGTCTGATAAGTCCAAACCACACATCTTGCTTATCGAAATAGGCCCACAGCTTGAGCAACTGGGCCGATGCCGCGTTCTGTTTCCGTATCCGATCAAAGGTGACCTGCCATGTTGAATATAATGACCGATCTTCATATGAGCTTAGTGTTGGACTCGTCGTTTGGAGTTTCAGCCATGATTCCTCGTATAGCCGAAGATAGTCCGCAAAGCTTGCATTCACGTGCTCTAGATAAGCCCCAGCCGTAGAGAGAGCAAGAGGTAGGCCGTCCAGCTTCGCGACGAGCGCTTTTGCATCAGGATCTAGCTTATCAGTTCCATTCAACTTGTTCAATATTCAAACATCATACCATTTTCAACATTCTCTCTTCCTGACATGTTTGACAAGATCTTAAGCCCGTCCTCAAAACGTGTCAAATTCTGAACATGAAGGCGCCGACCTTGGGTGACTCTTGCTGACCGCGTCGTGATGATGATCGATCCATGGTCACTTTCTGGTAGATATCGACGCACATCCACTGTCAAGCAGTCAGAATTGCCAGGGGTCCGGGGATTGTCGTAATTATCATAAATCATTAGCCAACGCGCATTGTCCCGGAGATCAAACCAGGCTTTGACTGCATTGACCACTAGATTAAGGTCTCCTTCCAAGTCCACATTACTAAGCACTCCTGTTGAGGGGTGATACTTCAGGACTTGCTGAGCGATGTTGCGAAAGCTGAGCCGGAGAGAGTCTTCATCATTCGCATTCAGCCAGAATATGGCTGTGTGCTTCTCCTTGTGCCGTCTGACGTATTCGATTGCCAGCTGGGTCTTTCCGATACCTCCGAGCCCGTGAAGGACGACTGCCGCTCGGCTGCTGTGACCGTGAAGTAGCTCATGCATCCACGATAGCTCATTCTCCCTAGCAACAAACTGTGCAGCTTCGGGGAATGAAGCGAGATTGAAATTGACAGCGAATTGTTCAAAATCGATACCTACGCTGGTTAGGTTCACTGCTCCAGTACACAAATTCGGGCGAAAGCTTACCCTTGTCCAAGCTGTGGATTTCTTTCTCCAGCCGTCTAAATGCATGGGCCCTCCCTTCTCCGTAGTTTAGCACCATAGAGACGCCGCAGACTCCAATCAGACAGTACGCTCCGTCCTCTTCAATCGTGGTAATGCGGTGCTCTGCCCAGGACCTCCGCTCTTTGATGCTAAAAGTCGACAACGCATCGCCTCGGAGAGCCCTCTCCGGGATGCCGGTGCTCTTGTGTATCTCGAGCTCCAGCGACAACTTACTGCCAAGTCGCTCGCCCTCGAAGCTAAAGAAGTCAACCAGCCTTGGTGCGATGAGCTCTTGGAGCGTCCAGCCTCGGGTCAACCATCGACTTTTCAAGAAGGTTTCTTTCCAAGCCGTCTCACCATCCGCTGCCTCGGATTTGGATACATCTGGAAGGTAGACGTAGCAGCACGCAGCGTTCTGATACCATCGGAACATCGAGTTGATCGCCGCGCCGAGCTCGACCGCATTCTTCTTGTCGATACAACAGGTATCGACCCAAAAGTATTGCAACCCATCAGCTTTGGCCTGGTCCGCGCAGAACTGTATCTTCCTCCACCCAGCCTTGCTGATAGTCTTGCTCCTATCTGTGTTGGCTTCCATGTCCTGAAAAACAACCTCCTCCTTTCCCCATCTATGAGAGAGTATTGCGTAGGCAGGGACAGGGTCGCTGGTAGGTTCGCGAAAAACAATGTCGCCGTCCGGCTTGCGCTGCAAGAGGCGTATGAGGGCCATGGCCGAGGCTCGATCTCATGACAAGCGCAACTCGTGCGGCTCGTTCGGTTCGTCGGCGCGACGTATTCGAGGGTCAACAGTACGGAAGCAGATTTCGGAGGACGGGTCGTGATAAGGTGGTGCAACGATGGACGTAGCCGCTGCCTAACACATACGTATATCGAGGCTGCATGGTGGCGCAGGCTGGCCGGTCAAGGGACGCTTATGTCGAGTTGATTTTATTGGAAGCCTTGCGCACTGCACACTGAACCTGATCCAGACTGCTCATGTTTATCGTGTCGCAAACAACTTGAGGTTTTACGCAGTCGTAACAGGCGGTTTAAGAGTAAATCCGCTATAGGGTAGAGCGTGCGTGTTTGTTGAGTGAGGAAGTGGAACAATGAATGAAGTGGGAAATCCGCGGACTGCTCCTGCCGCATGGGGGTACTGTGCCACATACGTACCAGCCACAGAGTTGGCCTGTCAGCACGTCTGGCTTATGTTTTGCAGTAATTATTGCGTGCCTGTAGTAGAAGAGCCGCTGTAATCTGAACGTGTGCAGCTATAGGATCCAGCTCCAGCTTTCGACTTGAGGCTATTGCGATATTTCCTGTGATTATCAGCCGCTGTAATGTAACAAAGTATAGATACTCCAACTTTACAGCCATAAAGTTACATAGTCTGTAATGTACATGTATCTGTAGCAGGAAATTCATCAGATCAAAAGCTCGCGGCATAGACCAGCGATAGCAGTCCGATTGCCGGCAGACAGGTACATTATGCTCACAGACTACTTCTACACTGACTTTGCCATCATTGCTTGACGACACTTTGTTTTGTACTCACGTGCTCAAAATCGCTTGTGCCAGGCTCGCGTCGGATTGGATTGGACGGACTTGCGAGGATACTTTCACTCGTCCTCGCTGAGCGAGCTGGGCAATATGCAACAAAGCCAAAGCCGAAGGAGGAGAGAAGCACAGTGGCCCAGACCGCGACTCTCTTATGGAAAATCAACTGGCACAACAACTAGGCCAGGAGAGTGTCCAGCCTGCGCGAAATGATTTCTTATTATGTCAAGTATGGAAGAGTAGCTAGCGACTTGGTAACCGCCGTTTCCAGTAGACAGCAAGGAGACAAATTACGCCTATTGCGCAGATGGTTGTCGTTGTTTTGGAAGCGTAGGAAGAATTTTCTAAAGAGTGCCATGCCGCATTTGGATTGCTAAAGGAGTTAGTATTGAAGCAATGAAGCGAAGAGGGAAAGTGTCAAACCTGTAATACTCATCCACACCTCATATGCACTCGCGTATTTGCCTTGCCAACAATCCCAGATAATGTCGCCTATAGGCCCTAGGCTTGTTGTATCAGGGAACTTGGATTCGCTAAACAAGCGCTCAATCTCGTACTCGTCGTGCTCAGTATAAGGAGCTTGACCGGTCATGATTTCGTACATAGAAGAGCCAAGAGCGAATATATCTCCCTCAACAGAATCTAGAACTCTAGGGCTACGGTGGCTTGCGGACACCACAACCCGGAGCTCCGACCCATCTAAGGAAGAGCCGCCAAAGTCAGCAACTTTTGAGCGCAGTGTATCATCTAGGAAAATGTTATTGCACTTAAAGTCCCCATGGATAACCTTATTCAAGTGAATAAATTTAAGCGTATAGGAGATCTCTTTGCACCATCGAAGTCGTTGCTCAACACTAATGTTACTTTCATGTTCTTGGAAATATTGGAGTATGCTCCGGTTGCTAGCATACTCAAGTCGAATTCCAGTCTCAAATGGTCCAGTCTGGAATGGTCCGAAGTATTGAAGGAGGCCTTCATGTCCACCTTGCTGTGTGAAGCGCTCGTAGATTTTCCTTTCAATTTCGACGTTAATACAAGCGTAGTCATTTGTAAGGGGAGATTTTATGACTGTGAGGGATGATGAGTCCAAGAAGACTAGGCCAGAAGTTCCCCATCCCAAAACAGAGGTGCCGGTTGGAATGTTGATATCCTGCGTATTGGATCCCATCTCAACCTGGTGCGATGCGGGTCTGGGGCGCTGCAAGTGAATGGGCAGCGGGTTCGCGTAAAGAAGGATAGCGGCGGGTATGAGGGTGAAATGACAGCAGTCATCAGAGAGTGTCGACGCCGTCTATCGCCTGCGGAGCCGCTCTTAGGTCGCCGCTCGGGGTCGCGGGCTGGCGCTAGATAGCGTGTTGCGGGCCGTCTCGTGGCGTGGGTTGTGTAGAGGGCGCTGGAAGCAGCGCAAACGAGTAGCGGGCTCGCGTGTCGCGTAAAGAAGGATGGCGGCGGGTATGAGGATAAGGACAGCAGTCATTAGAAAGTGTCGACGCGGTCTGTCACCTGGGGCCGCTCGTAGCTCGTCGCAGGCGCTCAGGGGTCGCGGCTGGTGCCGAATAGAGAGCCCGTGCTGTTGCTGACATAGGAGGATGCGTATAACGCAAGAACATAGGCATGACGCCAAGTTAACATATTTCCTGCACGTGCCATTAGCCAGAGAAGGTACTGTCCATCTATATCGGCGACAACAACTACAAAGCTTGATGTATATTGAGTTCCATTACCTTGCGCAAGCCCCACGCGTTTGGAGCCGTTCACAATAACATAATTATCGTGGTGCCGGTTTGCGTCATCTGTGATACAGTGCTAGCGCCAGCTTGTACTTCAGGGGCACTTAAAGCCTTCATCTCGTTTACTTTCATCACATCCAGAATTACCACCAACAATCAGAACAACGGTTCAAGCGCAGGAAATAATCGTTTTCGTTTACGCTGTGCAAACTTCTACCCAATGCATTCGACGTCCCTGCTTTTCGATACTATTGCGTCATGGAGCTCCACTCGATGAGCGAGCGCTGTAATTTCGGGGAGCAAGTAGAGTTCAACTGCACTATAGTCATCTTCCAGCACGGCGAAGATTATTTCTCAGCCACCTCCGAAAAGCGGAGGAACAAGGTCGACGTCCAAGTCCCCGACACTCTCAGTCCCAAGAAAATTCCGCTGGATCACATTCCCCGCCATCCGAGGGTAATCTTACAGAATGCACTGATGCTGAGTGCCGCGACGTCTTCGTCAAAAGGCCGCGTCTCACAGCGTACAAAAACTCGGACTCGATTAGCCAAACACTGCTTAACGAGGTTCGAATCTGCGAGCACCTCTTGGCCACTCCTTATGCGAATATAGCGCGTTACCGCGACTGCATAACCTAGCGGAGTTGAATGGGACGATCTGGTTCTCCCTGCCAAACGAGGACCTGTGCCTGACCGGATCAACGTTGTCGCCTTCTCGATCGACTTGTGTGCAATGGAAAGAATACGGACTTCCACTTTGTAAGGAGGCATGGGAAGTGCTTGCGAAGGATCAGTCGATGGGCGAGTAGCCGTTATCAGGGGGGAGCTGGCAATGAGAAGGAAATTGATATATTGAAACACAGAGCTATTTAAACGAGTGACTACATCCTCTTCATCGGTAACGCGCTACAAGGAAATCTACAGATGTGTGTCGAACACGCGGGAGGAAAAGAAGACTGCTCAAACCAGATGCTCTCCAGCCTAAGCCAAGGGTCCCATCGTACGATGGTCGCGATGTCGTTCACTGTACCAACATGTTAGCTCGGCTCTCAGCCCACGATACAAGGACTCGTGCTATCTCATTTCTTGTAGGCCGAAGAAGTTGGACAATTGGACATTCCGCAATCGTGCGTTTTGTCTCCTTTCTTCGTGGCTGGATTATTGTCGGTATTCATGATTGGAATGTGTTCGAAAGTGCACATGTTGTACCGTGTTGCAGGGCAGTTTTCGAGCTGTGAAGGTAGAAGAGTATAGTCTGGTAGTAGGGTATTGACGAAGAGTGCAAATGTTTTCGAGGTTGAAGAGAGCGGAGTGAAGTCTCTCTGTTTTTATATCCGTCGGACAAAGACGTGGGCTGCATCGGTATCTCACTATGCGGTTTTGACATATCCATGCTGGGTGGAGTTGTGGCTGAACAATCACTTTGATACAATGATTACAGGTACTTTCGCATTATAGCAATAGAACAAGTACACGTACATTATACAACTCTCTCTTTTTTGCTTCTTTACAAGCGAAAAGGTATTCCCGCATTGTCCAGCGATATCTGAAACATTGAGATCAACGCATGGCTTATCAGGTTACCTCAATGATGGATTAAATTCGCCATTCAAGCCCAGGTCAGACCCTGAAACTGACACGCAGGCCCATCTTCCACAGTCTTCATAGTATGAACCCCGTTGCAAGAAGGACAAGGAGAAGCGGAAACCGATTTAACCCTATGTTGGAAACGTTTCGACATTCTCCCAGTTTCTGCTGAACACTGCGGACAACACTTGCTCGTCTGCGCGAATGCCCCCAGCTGCTCGCAACCGCGAGACCCAGCGTGCATATACTGACAATGAGTACACACAAAAATGTACTGAGATCCGTCTCCAGCCTTAGGTCCCTGCACCCCACCGAGCAGCAGATCAATCGCTAGATCTGCGCTCGAACGAAGAAGCCCCTCAACACTCTCCATTGCCATGGTCGCCTTCGCCACCGAGTGGCGATCCGCAAGGGCAGCGACGACATAGCCGCGCAACTTGACATGTTCGTGTACGTCTGTAGTCGTGTGGTTGTATACGAATTCTGCAATAGCGGACCAGTCGTCGCTGTTGACGGCCTGTACGCTTTCCGCGAACAACGTGCTGGCGAGCTTGTAAAGGGATGCGCAGGCGTACTTATCGGCGAGGATGGCAACTTGGGCGTGGAGGAGCGATGCGCAGGTGTCGTATTTGGAGGCTGTATAGCTTGCGTGGTAGAAGTACGCCACCACGCAGTCGATGGCGTTAGCGAATTCGGCATCGTCTTCCAGCGTGATGACGCCGGTTTCCGCCTCCTATATTCGGTCCTAGTGGTTAGGGGGCGCCGCTTTCAAACGAACGAACTTGCAGGTACGTGCCTTGAATCCTTTAGTGACTGCGTTGTGGAACCATTTGGAATGGCTGCATGCGAGCGCTTTGTGGATTTGCCAGCTCTTCTCGCCAAAGTGCAGCGTCAGATCGGATAGATTGCCGGATGTTAAGTATCTACGATGTAGTGTGTTAGCAGTGGTGAACAGTGAGGCGTGTCGCAGTCTAGAGCGACCATATCACAGTTCGAAATGGGGCAGCGTAATCGCGCGCAAGCCACACATGCAAGGACCTAGGCAGGGCTTACACACTTCGATATGTCGCGGATGTAGTCTTCAGCGGCCATGGCGGTCGGGGAAGTGAAGACGGGATTGGAAGCTGAAGCTTGTTGGATGAAAGTATGATAGCTGGTACCTTCCCTCGCGACTCGAGGTTTTTTTTCGTGACTCAGTCATGTTGTGTGACAGTATCGTTCCAATGACCTGGTGACACGAGGCCGACCGGTATGCAGACCGAGGTCCCACGATGAAGAGCCTCGCATGTTGATTCCTCCATCTTTGTATTTGGCATGCTACAAATGTCTTTCTGGGCATAATGCACATAGGAAGGTATGATCAGGGGGAGACGACGACAGCAAGCTCTATGACAGAGGCAGTGGGCTTGGACTACCATGGTCATCGTAAGGCATGACGAGCGCGGCAGAGTGCTTCAGGCGCTCCATCTCCATTTCGAACATCCAGTCCGATTTGCAAGGCCAAAGCCCCCGCTCCGTGCACATCTACCCATAGACATACTCCTGTCCTTTTGTAGTCACAATCTCGACTTTGTATCCCTCTTCACGCCCTCGCCACAGTAAGACAAGCCTCAACCAAAGACCCCACACATCACGCAACGCCACGACAAGCACGCAAAGCCCCGAGATCAATCAGGAATTGTAACTTGAATACGCCATTCACGCCCCGCTATGCATGCTATACTACCCCCAAGCGCTCAAAGCATGACGCACCGTTCACTACGTCACTCTACCCTAGACTACTAAGGTGTCAAGCACCATCCTCGACACTCCCCACCGCCCTCTCCTTCCCCTTCCCACTCCCCTCGGGTCGACCCGCCATCCCACCCTCCTGATCCACAGCCTCGTTCCCCACAGCTACCCGCGTCTCTGACTCCCCATCCGCAGTCGGCGGCACCGGAGCCTCTTGCCTGTCAGCGCTCTCCGCCTTCTCACTCTGCTTCCTCTCTTCCTCCTGCCGTCTCGCCACCTCCTCATCACTCTGTCTCTGCCTCTCCTCTTCCGCCGCCCGCTCAGCCCTCTCCCTCTCCTCCTGCGCATGCACCATCCGCTCACCAATACCCGGCCACAAACTCGCCACAAAGATGGCAAATGCGCGTTCTGTCGACCGCATCGTTTCGCGGATCCAGCCAAACCGCTGATCTTGGCGTTGTTGGACGAGGCGCTGTGCGGCGTCGTGCGGGCTGAGATTCCGGCCAGGTTCGACACGTCGGTTTGGCGCGCCTTGTGCGTTTGGAGCATTGGGGGCCTGGGCAACGCGCTCAGCTAGCGGGAGCAAGGCCTCAAAGTGCCGTCGTACTACAGCGAATTGGGTCTCGAAGATGCCGATTTGAGCTAGGTAGACGATGCCGGCGACGATGCCTAGCATGAGGGGTCTGTACCAGCTGCCGCCGCCAGCGAAGAAGTAGACGAAACAAGCGAGCTTGAAGAGGAGCCACATGTGACCGGCAATAAGGCCGACCCGGTCTTGCTCTGGTGCTGCTATAGCGGGTTGATTTTGGTTTTGGTTTTGGTTCTGATTCTGCGCCTGGTTTTGAGCTTGATTCTGGGGCGGCTGTGCTACAGCCTGTGCACCAGCGGCTGCTTGTTGTGCCTGGGCTGGCTGAGCACCTTGTAGATTTGGCATCTGAATTGCGTTTTGGGCAATCTGTTGTCCGATGCCCGCAATGAGCTGTCTGTTAGTAGCAAATTGTTGGCTGAAGGCCTGGAAGGGTAGTGTTGGGATCATGGGCGCAGTGGTGTAGGTCCCCCGCTGATCGAAGAGCACGCCAACGGGGCCCTGCGGACTTGATAGTATAAACAGCTCTGGTGGGAATTCAGACGGTGTCTGCGTTTGCGTCGGTGCTGCAGTGCTTGAAACGGTGCGTGAGGTTGATGGTGTAGCAGCGGTTGTGGAAGTCCCGTTTGCACTGCTCTCCCGCAGGTGATCTAGTATACGAGCAAAGTCTACGGCCTCGGATCGTAGCTCAGTAGCAGACTGCTGCAGGGACACAAAGTCGCGATTCTGTGCCATGAGCGGATCCGCCACGAGGGACGCTAGCCCACGGTCGACATTGTCTAGTCCGCCTATGAGATTCCGGACCGCGTGGCGTATCTGATCGACACGCCACGGCGGCGGATTTGCAGCAGCGAGAGCACTCACGGCCGCGGTCTGTCCACCGGCTGGTTGCAGCAACGCCCTCACATTGTTCATCTCTTGTCGCGCGTAGTCCATGGCTATTCTTGTGCGAGCCAACACCTGCTCCGGAAGGTTGCCAGATGGGGATGGTGCCCGCTGTCCGAGAGGAAATGCAGGTGGATGGGGGAACGCCCGCGGGACAATGTGCTGCTGGTTGGCGTTGATGGGAATGGTCAGGTTGGTGTTGTTCCATGTCACGGTCCACCGCTCTCCATTTGGACCTATGCCTTCCTGGCGTATCGTCCTGGTTGTGTTTGGAGGCTGAACTGGTGCCGCTGTCGCTGGTGGCCTGGGACCTGCTTGAGCATTTCCCCCAGCAGGTGTTGCTCCCACGCCCTCTGCGTTTGGAAGAGGGTTCTGTGCCGGATTCTGCGCCTGTGCCTGCGCCTGTGCCTGCGCCTGTGCCTGTGCCTGTGCCTGTGCCTGTGCCTGTGCCTGCGCCTGTGCCTGTGCCTGCGCCTGTACTTGCGCCTGTGCCTGTGCCTGCATCTGCTGTTGAGCGATCGCTTGGGCAAACTGCTGTTGCAAGTGTGGGGGCATGGGCATGGGTGGGCCCGGGGCGAATGGATTTACGGGGTGGTGATGATGGTGGGCATGCGGATGAGCATGATGGTGATGATGAGGCGGCGGCGGAATCTGGGGTTGCGAGTTTGGTC
>Ga0247733_1000190_pt1 | contig 70352 bp, 83 predicted proteins | sample UWRJL043104R2_FD_180932 | JGI IMG/M metagenome (GOLD analysis project Ga0247733, IMG submission 180932) | Plant litter microbial communities from Arlington Agricultural Research Station in Wisconsin, United States - UWRJ-L043-104R-2 | ecosystem: Environmental > Terrestrial > Plant litter >...
GGCGACGCAATGGTCAGATTTACCAACGGACTTTTCAAGAGTCCATTGCATCGCGTCACGTATGCTCCGGGCGATCAAGCCAAGTTGACGAGATTCTCCCTTGCATACTTCACCAGGCCTGAAGACAGCTGCTTAATGAAGGTGATCGAGGGTAGCAGCCACATTCATAAGCTGAATGATGAGGAAGACGGGGCTGTGACTGCCGGCGAGTGGATAAGGACACGGGTGAGGGCGGCCCAAGTCCAGAAGGGCGAACGAGCCAAGTTCCCAAAGTGGGCGACGCGTGGTCTGAGATGATGTGGACCAGGGTTGGCATTTTGGAAGCGTGAATGGGCTTGATTACGAGCGTGTATATACATGATCATCTGATTAGAATTACCGGCCCATTTGATGTAATGCTGTCTCCTAGGGTCGGGATTAAAGGTCGGTAACGCCCATCCAAGGGCTCTCAGTTCCCGTTGTCTCAAGGTAAGGCGACTTGCTCTAGCTAAAAGTGACGCAAGCTTCGCCTTGACCTAGATTTCGACTACTTCGCATTTTGTATCTTCGATGTTTCTATGGGTATGTGCACGGAGACGTAGTCTGTCACGCTAGCCAAGGCCGCTCTAATGAACATGCGCTCCACGAGCAATGCTCTAGTCATTTGTAGAAGCAAGACTGCTTACAATTCATCCTGCCACTAGCAAAGTCAAGGACTCCACGTCAGCAACTACGCCGCCGAGTAAGAGGCGCAGCCGGCCGAAGTTACAGCTACACGGTTATCAAACCAGCATCAGGATGGCACGACACCGTTAAGCGTCCGTTGAGGACCGTAATCAACAAAGTTGAGGCTTCATTAGATAACCGAAACCATCATGCCTGAGCACCTCGATGGCTGTTTTCGGTGCGAGGACACCAAGGACCGTGCATCACCATAGCGAGGACAAATGAGGCGAGGAGCTTGTTTAACCTTGACCTAATTAGTACTATGGCGCCTGCCATTCGTGAATGTCGTCACGACCGTGTGGCATTGGCATGCAGAAGTCTCCTGAAATCAAAATATTGGAAGTTAAAACTTCGGGTGGCGTAGCGGCGAGCGGCGCAGGAGGCGTGCGGGAGCGTCAAGCGGAGTAACGCGCACGGTCGACCCAAGGTGGCTTTTGTATGTTTCAGCGACTGCATATGGCTGCAAGAAGACGGCGTGGAGTGGTGGAAGGCTAGCGAATCGACGTCTAGTTTCTAGGCACAAGACAGGGCACCCACGCCGTTGACCCGACTGTGTCTTTATCCACAAGGCTGAGCAAGACGCAGACTGAATTAGATTTCCTGGGCGTTCATTTCAACGCCTTGGAATTAGGATTATCGCAAGACATCGCGAGTGGGACGAGTAGGTGCTAAGTCTGCTTGACTCCTCGGCCTCAACCATCGGGTCAGCCCCTAGTACTTTTACGTCTACATCATTTCGCAAAAACTAGTCGGAGGGCAGACCCCCTAATTAGATCCGCAAAGAGCGAAAGGATATTGAGGCTCTGATGCCGCTTAGCTTACCAACCCCACCCCAAAATAGCCACAAGCTCCAATTGCCCGGCACGGCCCCATCTGCTCCCCATAAGCATATCCAAGTTCCCAACCACCCGGAGCGCGCATCCTACGCTAAACCCCAACCAGCAATTCTTTATGCCCAAGATCAACGGCCTCCCAAAAGGGTAGTCGATTGTGCGCTCCGCGAAATCTTGTTCGTGGTCTCGACGGTGAGTTGTTCGTGCATGTCCTTGGGCGTTCGTTACATAGATAGCGTCTGATTGTGCGTCTAGTCCCTAAATGTGTCTTTGGTAGTACGCGGGAAGAAGTGATGTTGCGCGGCGACGGGAGCAAGGCGAGTCTTCACCGAACACGTTACTAGTTGTGCACATAATATTCTCACGGTGAAGTGGAGAACGCCCCGGGCACTCGCACGGTCTCCCAAGAACAGCCAACATTGAAATTTGGCTTGGAAGGAAGGAATGTCTTGCCGAGATGGGCATACAAACGAAGATGAGCGTGGGCTGTGCTGTACTGTGCCGCATTCTGACATATGTGTGCGATGGGGGCCCTTTGGTCGGGTGTACTTTTCGACTTTTCCTTTCTTTTGTCTGTTAGCATTTTGGAACCTGGGCGTTGTTCTACTGCTCATCTAGTTTTGGTTCTGATTCTATACCGGTACTATTATACTACCTTTCATACTGCGGAGGTATAGTCAACACCGTCCATTCGCCCACCCTCAACCTCTACCAAAATGGCAACATCTCACCACCTCTCCGCCCGCATCCTCGACGAGTTCGCGCCCACATGCCCCTCAGAATCAACTTGGTACGCCTGCCCGGCCTCTTCAAAGTCCACCTTCGTCGGTTGCTGCTCTTCCGACCCCTGCGCATCCGCCAACGGCTGCTCCCAAGGCAACCTCCGCCCCGTCTCCTTCAACGCCGCTTCTTTCGGCACGCCCGCCTTTCCACCGGACACGTCGTGTGCTACTGGCAGTAACTTTTTCACCTGCGTCGGCGGAGAACCGACCGACGCAACCCGTAAAACATTCTGGGGATGTTGTAAGAGTAATCCGTGTGCGACAGCGCAGGAGTGTCCTGCGGGCGATTTAGTGGCTTCGTATATGGGGACGCCTAGTCAGGCACAGGCGTACACAGGAGAGGGCGGGAATAGTGCGTCTCCATCTCCGTCGCCTTCACCTAGTCCTCCAGCAGAGTCAAAATCGGGAACGAAGAATACGGCAGTAATCGTAGGAGGTGCAGTTGGCGGAGCTGTGGTGATTGTAGCAATCATTTCTGTGCTTATCTTTTTTCTTTGCCGGAGGAGGAAGGCTAGGAGCAGGGGGACCTCGCCTGTCAAAGAAACTATGTCCCAGACGGACCTGGGAACCTCGAGGCCTGGGGAGAAGAGTGCTGCGTACAACAGCCAGTTGTACGGGAACGAAGAAGGTAAAATTTCCCTGTCGTTTTGACACAGCTCAGTTCATTAACTCCCACTCAGCACTACCAACGTACACGTCTCCCAACCCGAACGCGCACCCCGCCATACTAGCGCCTATCTCGGGCTACAACAAACAACAACAACACCAGTACCAGCAAGTCGACCAGCATCCACAGGAACTCCCCGCTGAAATGTCTTCTGCTGGCCCCTCGACGCAACGGTACTCCGAGTTACCGGCTGAGGTCCAGACGATGAGAGTAGCGGAGATGGAGAGTCCTGGTCCATCCCCACAGCCGCAGCAGGGTGCGTTCGGTGGAGATAATGGAAGTCCTCATATAGCTGAGCTGGCGAGTCCACAGATGTCGCCGAGGGTGCCTCAAACGAAGGTCGGGGAGGTTTAGGACCATGGTGGTAGTGGCGGGCTCTTTTTCTTCCACACGCTTTGTCGAAATGTTTAATCTTAGTTTGTTTTCGTTGTAGGGTTCGCGGAGATACCTGGCCTCCTTAATGAATGTCGAAATCTTTAATCAGTCATCTTGACTCTTCGATGTCGTCTGACATTGCCTAGAGTGAAGTGGGGAGTTCAATGGTGTCTCGTTTCATTCTTACATGGGCCCATTTTCCTTTACAAACGCATCACACCCTACTCATTCGACCACTCGGGCTTCGCCTTCTCCGCAAAAGCCTTCATCCCAATCTTCTGATCCCTCGATCCAAACAACCCATGAAACACCCTCCTCTCAAACTCAACACCCTCCCTGATTCCCAAATCCTGGCTCTTGTTCACAACCTCCTTGCACGCCTTGACCGCAATATGGCTATACCCCGCAATCTTCTCCGCAGTCGCAAGCGCACCGTCCACGCACTCCTGTGGTGTCTCAAATACCTTCGCGACCAGTCCCCACTCGCCAGCCTGCTTCGCAGAAATGTTGTCGCCGGTCAAGATCGTCTCCATAGCCCTCGCCTTGCCAATCGCCTTTGTGAGTCTCTGGCTGCCGCCTGCGCCCGGGATAACGCCCAGCTTGACTTCTGGCTGTCCAAATACCGCTTTAGGGCCCGCGTATAGAATGTCGCCCATCATGGCCAATTCACAGCCTCCACCCAGCGCATAGCCGTTAATGGCAGTGATGAGCGGCTTCTTGAGGAAGGTGACGAGGTCGGACCATGATTCTATGAAGTCGTTTCCGTAGGCTGCGCTGAAGGTCAGGTCCTTCATTTCCTTGATGTCGGCGCCGGCCGCGAAAGCGCGCTCGGAGCCGGTGAGGACGATGGCGCCGATGGAGGTGTCGGCTTGGAAATCGCGGAGGGCGGCATTGAGTTCGAGGATGAGCGGGGTGCAGAGGGCGTTTAGGGCTTTGGGGCGGTTGAGCTCGACTGGGAGTTGTTAGTGGGATAGACAACAGATTGGCCGGAAGGTGACGGTTGAACAGGGTAGTGTTTCTGCAGCGATCGGATGACGGATATACGTACTGAATCCTACACCAGGCTTCGGCGAAGAGACGAGCAAATGCTCATACGTCTTCCCCGACGAGTAGCCCCTCACAAACCGCAAGCCCGCGGGACCCCGCCGCGACGCTTCCCGGACTGTTGATCTGAATGCCTGCATCTTGTGTGTATTCGTCGATCGAAGTTTCAAATCGAAGCTTCAAAGTCCCTCCAAATGTGAAGACAGTCCAAAAAGAAGCTACACTGCTGCTGGATCTAGAGCTCCCGCAGAGCTACCATGGCCAGCATCGGCAGACCTCGGCTATGACGATAAAGCTCTCCCGACCCTTGCGCTACCGCCAAAGCAGCGAGGCGTGGCTTGCCCCTTGGCTCGGACCACCCCTGAGGCTGTGCTCCATTGAATCTGGCGTTGGGGCGACCACAGCCTTCGCGACACGCAGCACTTTTTCGACACGCCGCCTCAACACTCCTTCCTCCCACTACCACCACTCCCAGCACGTTGGGACCGCCCATACCACGAGAAGGTCCTAGGAACTCATCACACCTCTTTCGCGCGCAAACATGGACGCCCCGGAGCCGGATACCCCTTTCGCGGCCGTTACGGCGCAAACGTCGAGAGTTGGACGGGTACGTGGCTTCTGAGCGGCGCATCTGTAGAGGTGCCACTGCGGTGGTGAAGGGCAGATGCGCCGTCTGTATTTGGGATCAGAGCAGAAGGCTGATAGCAAATAGATATTCCAAAGTTATCTGGACAAGTCGACACCTTACACGACGTACAGATGGGTAGGCACCGCCGTGCTCTTCATCCTGTTCGCGCTACGGATATTCTTCGCCCAAGGATGGTACATCGGTACGCGCTCTTCCCCAGCATCTCCACCTCGCCATGATCCCAACGGCCTTCTCCATACCCCCCGCAAGGCACACGCGCAAGCAAGAACACAAGCTAACCCACATCTCTAGTCGCATACTCGCTCGGCATCTACATGCTCAACCTCTTCCTCGCCTTCCTCTCCCCGAAATTCGACCCCTCCCTCGAACAAGATGAAGGCATGGAAGACGGCCAGGCCGGCGGGCTCCCCACCAAAGAAGAGGAAGAGTTCCGCCCATTCGTGCGCCGCCTCCCAGAGTTCAAGTTTTGGTTCTCGTTGACCAAGGCGATTGCTATTGGCTTCGTGTGCAGCTGGTTTGAGATCTTCAACTTGCCCGTGTTCTGGCCAGTGTTGGTGGTTTATTGGCTGATTCTGTTCGGGTTGACGAGTGAGTACCCCGATGATGTTGGGCGAGCGGGTTCGAAGAATACGGCTAATGCAGAACAGTGCGCCGACAAATCCAGCACATGATCAAGTACCGCTACGTTCCCTTCACTGTTGGCAAGACTCGGTACCCCGGTGCCGCCAAATAAGCCAGCTTCGCTTCTACGATCGCAAACACCCGAGTTCCAACGAGTGGATAAGGGAAGACTTTTGTCTCATGACTTTGGCAAAATCGCTTGTAAACCATAGACCTGTTGTTTCTTCGTCTCAGCGACGTGTTCGCTCTAGGGAGGGAGCCGGATGCTCCGGCTCGGCTGCATTGGCGTGGGGTTGAGGTATACTTTGGAAAGGGGCGGACTGTACACGTATCAAGAGTGTGAAAACGATTATATACTACTTTAACTTTGGGGATGAGGGGCAATTCAATTCTTGATGTCATGTACCGTTACGGGCTGGCTTTGATGTGATGCCATTTGATCGAGACGAGACGAGAGACAAATTTGCGTAGGAAGCCAGAAGAGTATTTATAGACATTGAAGATATCACAAAGAAACGTATCTACAGACCAGGCCATCGACACGCCCGCCGGTAAAGAAAGAAAGAGGTATCATCTACAACAGTCAAGTAACATCTAGTTTTCCAGCCCCACCTCTCCATCTATACGTCCGGCCATCTAAATCTTCAGCTCGCCCATGGAGCTCTTCCTCAAATTGAGCTTGACATCCTCCTGCACAATACTCTCCTCCTTAGTACAGATCCAAGTACTCGCGTACATGTTGACCCTACTACGGTGTTAGCACAGTCCGAACCACCAGTCAGGAAAGAGACGTCAAGACTTACCGATCAATGCAAGCCCCCGGCACCCTGACAGCCACCCTCCGACAACTGAACCCACACTCCGTAAACACCTTGACGTACCACGGTTCCAGCCCCGCACTCCGCAGCATGACACGTCCGCGAACCTTCAATGCGCGGTTCAAACTGCGTATTTGCTTGACGGCTTGGTTGCCCTGCGGCGGGAACCAGTCCATGCTGTCCATGACGACAACGATGGTCAGGGTGGCGGGCCGCATGCGTGCGATGACTTCGGAGATTTCATCCGTGTGGATGCGCAGGCCGTTGAAGGCGGAGGACTTGCTGAGCCGGACGTGTGATTTCGGCGAGAGGTATGTCGGGTGGGATGCCGGTGTGTAGTGTCCCAGTAGCGCGAGGAGGTAGTAATGGTTGCTTGACGAGAGGAGCGTAGAGTTCACCATCGGCTCGAACGTGTTAAGCACGTACTCATACACTGCGTTCCCCAGGCCCGCGGGCCTTCGTTCTCCCGTCCGCGTATCGAATTCCGGCGCGTCTTGCTTCACGTGGTCGGCCTCAATGAGGGCGCGCTGCGCAGGCGGAACACCGAGGGCTTTCCAGAGCCACTTTTCGTTGCTGAGGATGGCCCAGGTGAGGAGTTTGGAATGGAGGACTGCTTTGAGGGATTTGCGCCAGATTTCGCGTTGTTCGTTTAAGGTTTGCGCGGCGCAGAGGCGGCGGACTTCGGGCGTGAGGTTGAGGATGCGGAAGAGCCAGCCTATGAGCGTGAGTGCATTGCCTGAACCCCCGGAGTAGTAGAGTCCTTTGCTAGACGCGGAAGAGAAGACGTTGGGGCCGGCCTGGAGCCAGTACTGGAATGCGGCACTGCTCATATGCGGGCTCAGTTTCTCGATGAGGAGGGTTCGGAAGTCGGCATGTTTGCCATCGCCGAACATCTTCCAGACATCTTGGTAGGGCAGGGCGGTGAAGGCGGCGACTTTGAGCTCGAGGAGGTGGTTTTGCGATGGGTTGAGGTCTACAGCGTGGACGCGGCGGGGGGACTCGAGACAGAAGGAGAGAATGTTGTCGCCGGCGGAGGTAATGGCTAGCACGACGTCGTCAGGGGTGACTTTGAGAAGACGGGCATCGGCGCGGTCGTCTTCCCACGTGAAGGCGTAAATATAGGAGTTGTTGAAGCGAGTGTGTTTTGGGAGAGATTCGTCGTAGTGGATGCGCCAGTGGTGGTTTTGGTACCTTCTCAGACATTAGTATGTGACTTACCCATTGCATACGTGGTGTATATGTCTTGGGAAAAGACTGAAAACGTACCATGTCGCCGGAAGAGGGAGACTAGACTGCAAGTTCACAATAGCGGACTCGTAGGCTTTGGAACGGAGTTCGACGTCTGCGGGCGTTGGACCAGTTTGCAAGTCCAGAGCGGAGAGGTACGGGGACTCTGTCGCAGCGGCGTCGATTTCAGCGAGCTTGGCCGTCGAGGCGCCGTTCTCCTTTGAGCAGCCGATCCAGACATAGTAGGGTAGTCTGACGCCGAAGAAGTTGTTACGGGCGTTGACGCTCAAGACGGTACCAAAGCGATACTCAAGGTAGTCCTACGACGCATTAGCCACAACATCCTCTGCACAAAGTCAAAATAAAACTCACTCGTCTCGCAGCCTCCAAGTTCACCCGGTCAATCTCAAACCAGGTCCGCCAAAAGACTCTGCTAATCCACATACAATGCCTGCCCACCACACCCCCGGTATAATTCCTACTGCCAAAGTCCACCTTACTCTGCACGTAAAAGTCGACAACACCCACTACGCCGTTCTCGCTCAGCAGACTGCCCACAGAGTCAATCACGGGATAGAACTCTGGGATCATGGAGAGGGCGTAGCTCATAGTGACGAGTTCGGCGCCACCGGCATCGGCGTTCTCGTCGAGGTCGCGGATGGGCTGGGATTGGGAGCGGGAGGAGAGTTGGGGCTCGTGCTGGTGGAGGCGGAAGGTGCGGGCGTCCTGGCAGATTACTTTGACGTTCTTCCAGCCGAGGCGGTTGAAGCGCTTGCGGGCCATTTCGCAGAGGCTTGGGGAGAGGTCGACGACGTCTGGGTTCTTGGTTAGATGAGGGTTGGTAGGGAAGTAGATTTACATACAGACGGTGCGGAAGAAGTTGGGGACGGAGAGGAAGGCCCCCATTTGCTCAACACTGGGGTGGTCAGTTCGGTATCGCGGAGTTGCATTCGAGATAATCACTTATGACCGGTCCCTCCACCGATCTGCCTCTGTCAGTGTTGTACTCCCATAACATGCTGCTAAACTCACATCAACCCACACCGGTCTCTGAGAGATCAACCCTGCCTCACAACGATGTTTCAACTGTGCCGCCACAAGCCCCAGCATATCCTCTCTCCCTTTCAAGAGCCTGGTCCGCGTAGCATCGTACACGTCCGCCTGTGCCTTGTAGAAGCTCTCCTGGTAACTGTCAGTGATCTCTCCCTACGCACTCCATATGCACGACGTACCAAAGCATCTTGCTGGCTTCCACTCCCATCTCCCGTATGCGGCTTCACGAAGCAGGCCCAGAAGAACTTCAAGTACGCCTGCAACGTACTCTTCTCATCCCTGGATTGGGAGCCCACGGCAAAGACAGTGATGAGGAACACGCCCAAGATGCCCACGGCCAAGACGACCAAGTTGAAAGGATCCCGAGGGAAGAAGCTTGAAAGAGCCAACATGATGGCGGCTCAGAAACCCGAGAGCTCGAAAGACAAGAGTATACAGAGAAAAAGAAAGCAGAAACCATGCGAAAAGACGCGTGAGGGGCTTAAAAGGTAGCAGACGACAGCCCGTTCCGAGCGCGTTCCGACTTCGCTTCGTCATATCCTCCCCCCACCTGATGCTAGACAAGGCCGCATGCGCTCTCGTAACCCGTCTCACCCAATAGAGCCATACACATGCGAACCACGCTCGCCGCACACCCCTCCCCCGCCCCGTCAAACCTCGTCAAACCCGCGTTGGACCATCGCTACCAGCGGCTATGCAGGGCTCAAAGGAACCGAGAGATTCTCCGTCGACATTGTCCACACTGTCGACAGCGACCACAAAGCAGGCGCATCGGCCTATCAAGAGGAGTGCTCGCGAGGCGTGCCGTGGCAGCTTGGTGTTGAGGTTTCGACTCGATGCGTCCGGGAGTCGTTCGTTGGTCGCGGGCTCTGGCCAATCAGCGACGAGGAACGCAAGGCGTGCCAAAACAACCCAACGACAATGCAGGGTCCTCGTTTCCGACGAGGTACCGCCTGTGACTTGCATAGAAGCGTTTGTAGGCTCAAAAGCCTTGCGAACCTTGTTCTGTAGCTGATCACCGGGTCGAGATTCCGGTCGATTCGGGCGACGTCGGCATCTGCCACCGTCGAGGAGCGTTCAACGACCTAGACCTCGTCAATGTCAACGTGATATCTTTCAGTTAGGGTCCCACGGAATACGCGACAGGTACGAGATAAGGTCAACTGGACTTGTCATATCGCGTAGTCTCTATTTATTATTATTACAAGCGCGGCACCATAGCGCGCACATGCAACGAACTACCTCTCCACCCACAGCCCCGCTATGCGTAGAAGTTGACCGTGTCCTTCTTCTTGGCCTGTGATGTTGTCAGTACATGTCAGCTAGGCTTGGATGTCGCGTGGCTTACCTGAACCTCTGATATGGCGTCGACGTAGTGCTCGTGGCTGATCTTCTGCTGTCCCAACCGGAGAGCAATCATACCTGCCTCGACGCACACAGCCTTGAGCTGCGCACCACCAAACTCGTCCGTACTGCGCGCCAACTCGGGCCAGTTGACTCCCTCATCTACCGTCATCTTTCTCGAGTGAATGCGCATGATCTGAGCTCGCGCCTCCTCGTTCGGGAGAGGGAACTCGATCTTCCTGTCCAGACGACCTGATCGCAGCAGAGCAGGATCCAAGACATCGACTCGGTTGGTTGCGGCGAGTACCTTGACACGGTCGTCGGATGCGAAACCGTCTAGCTGGTTGAGAAGCTCCAACATGGTTCGCTGCACCTCGCGATCACCAGACTTCTCAGAGTCGAAACGCTTGGTGCCCACGGCATCCAACTCATCGATGAAGATGATTGAAGGTGCCTTCTCTTTGGCCAGAGCGAAGCAGTCGCGCACTAGCTTAGCACCGTCTCCGATGAACATCTGAACCAGCTGTGGACCGGCGAGCTTGAGGAAGGTGGCGTCCGTCTGCGCCGCACACGCTCGAGCGAGAAGCGTCTTGCCGGTACCGGGCGGGCCGTACATGAGAGCACCTGCACATCTGTAAGCGGAGAGAAACGAGAGGAGGTCTTCCAAGTGTACCTTTGGGTGCCTTGATGCCGATCTTCTTGAACCGCTCGGCCTCTTTCATCGGCCACACAACCGCTTCTACCAGCTCCTCGATCTGCTTGTCCAAGCCACCGACATCTGTGTACTTCTCCGTCGGCTTCTCGTCGACTTCCATAGCCTTGACTCTGCTGTCGTACTCCGCGGGCAGCGTGTCTAGCACGAGGTACGAATCCTTATTCACACCGATCAGGTCTCCAGGCTTCAGCTTTTCGTGGTCGACGAGACCGATGAGGGGTAGGAAAATGGTTTGCCGCGTGGACGTCTTGATGACGGCGGACTTGCCGACGCGGGTGGCGTCCAGGTCAATGTTCGCACCCTCCTCTGCCGCTTCCGCTGTGACATCGAGGTCGAGGATCTCTACGACATTTCCGACGAGATATGGGAGTTGTCTAAATGTAGTTAGAATCCGTCCAAATGCGCAGCTTCCACATGGTGCCTGGCGGCAGATGTGGTACAAGAGTGTGGACGCACCTGTTGTTCTCAATCTTCTCTAGGTTGTCCTTGATCTTGTCACTCATGGCCGACTTCTCGTGCGTCAATCGTTGAAATTCGCTCCGCATGATCCTCATGTCATTTTCCAGTAACCGCTTCCGCGCGACGACGTCTCGTGTGCCCAGGTTGAGGATCTCATCATCGAGGACGTCCTCCTCAGGCTCCGCATCCTTCATTTCCGCATCACCGTCGGCTTTCTTGCCATCCTTTCCATCTTCGCCGCCCTCCTTCTTGTCGTCCTTCTTCTCTTCCTTCTGCTCGCGCTCGAGGTCGTCGAGATCCTCAAGTGTTGACATGGTGGTGGCGGTTGGCGGCGGGCGTTAGATGTGCGGTTTGGAGGCCTCGGATGTGAGGTCAGGTGTGAGATAGAGGTACAGATGGTTTGTGGTAAGGTGGTTATCGGGAGCGAGTGGGGGTAGGTTTGTTGATATGCAGCTGTTTGTAGGCAGCTCTCGATTACGAAGGTGAAGCTGCGGCGATTACTAGCGGCGGCCTTGGCATGGTCCCTGCGTGCTCCGCTCCGATCCCTCACCTCCGAACCACCACTACTTGCGATGATGCGACCGAAAGAGGAAATGACTGCCACTGGCGGACTGATACCGTCTGATCATGAGTATTGTACTCGTACTGTTGGAGTATGATTTCTGCCTCTTATGTGTTGATGATGCCACCAAACACATGTAGACGAGTCTACGGATCTATAGAGTCCGTAGAATTGTCGAAGTCGATCCCAATGATCAGATGTCTTCAGCCTATTTAGAAGTAGTTTTGCGCGAATAGAACACAAAATAACACGGCGTTGCGACAGCAAGATCCTAGATGTAAGGCGTGGGCCAAGACGATCGCTTAAGAATGCCACAAGCATGATGCGACTAGATATGCGGGGAACTAACGGATCACGCAGCAAATCATGAGAGCTAGAGCTAGGCCATGTCGCAGCAATCCGGGCCTAAATGTTCATGCCTCAACTATTGCTAGCTATATGTGCGCTGTTGCGCACAAATTCTCTATATTCTTCTTTGAATACTTTCTTCAGAGAATTTTAACTGGCACCATGGCCTAATGGTAAGGCGTTGCTTTCCGGTAGCAAAGATTGGGAGTTCGAGTCTCTCTGGTGTCGCTTCTTTTTTGTCCAGGCTTTTGCTCTGCCGAGAGATGTGTGTCTTGTTGGGCACCTTTTGGTGGGCGATAGATGCAAGGCGCAGGGGCGGGGCCGCGGCTGCTTCCAATAGCCGAGCACTTTGAACTGCAACCTCACGTCGTAGTTGGAGAACATTGTCTCACAACATCTTTTTTTGGTGCAAAACTTCACCATACACTGGCACTTGTTGCCGTTATCCATTCCTTTCCTATAATTCGGTCGTGTATCCGCGCCATGCCTTCCATGAGGGCTTTGCGATGCATGCCGAGCGTGGGGTAAGTCACGGGTGCGCAACAACCCAAACATTCGAGCTCACATAACCCCAGGCCAAGCAGTATACGCTTCACAGGGTATGCCACAGTCTACAATCGCCGTGATGTCTCATCAACCAGACCTCGATTCGAGGCCGCGACAAACGAAGCAGCGACCGAAGCCCAAGCCCTAGCTCCAAATGCAACAACTAAACACAATGACGCCGCACCAACTCGCAATATCTTAAAGGCTTTTGGTTTACACGAGCAATCCACGGATTCGAAGGACCTCCGCAAGCTAAGCAATGAGCTGAACAAAATCTTCAAGACGCAGCGTCGAATAAGAGCGCTTACGAGGGGGCCATATGTAAGTTATTGTGAGAGTTGCATATTGGGTAGGACGCTGATTGGAGTGGTCAGACCGTAAATCCTCGTATTCAGCAAAATGATATTGGGACGAGTAAGGTGGTGGTTCAGGGTAACGTGGTAAAGACGAACAAGCATGAGATGTGAGTACGGGCCCCTGCGGGATACGGAAGCTTTACTGATGGTGCGGTAGACCAAATATATGGCTCAGGTGAATTGGCCCTTTCAGCTATGTACGCGTATAGTTGACTGACGAGCCCGATATTCAAGGGACAATTGTCAATGCAAGAGCTGCGTGCATGAGGACACGAAACAACGTCTTCTCGACACCTTTTCGGTAATACTCCTAAAATGACCTAAGTTCCTGGAGGTGTTTTGACCAAACTTAGATCCCTGAAGACATATCTATTACATCAAGCTCCGAGTCCAAAGATAACATTGACGTCGAATGTAAGGAAACTTTTTCATGGATCAAGCGTCCCTACTAACATCGCCCAGGGAGCGACGGCCACAAAAGTCAATACTGCAAAGCCTTTCTTGTAAATGCAGCATCCACAAGTGATAATAGAGCTCGAGTTCGACAAGGCTTGGTCGAGTAAGCCTACAAGCTCCTTCACCCCTGTGATCAAGCTAACGCTTTCTAGTATCAAGCTGTGGGACGCCTCCGTAGCAGAAGACGCCCCGAAAGTTCGATTCAAGGAACTTAAAGACGGCGAAGTCGACTCACGTGGCAGTGGATCGATGGTCCACGCCGTTCTCAAAAGGATTGTAAGAGTACCTACTTCTTCGCAACCCTATCGATCTCTGACATCTGTCCAGCGCCGCTATGGCTTCTGTTACATAAGTAATGTCCCCGCCACCCCCTCGGCCACAGAAGCCCTCCTCCGTCGCATCTCCTTCATCCGCGAAACCCACTACGGCGGCTTCTACGACTTCACCGCCGACCTCGCCTCGAAGGATACCGCATACACAAACATTGCCCTTGAAGCCCATACGGACACGACTTACTTCTCCGACCCTGCTGGCCTGCAAGCCTTCCATCTACTTTCGCACACCGAAGGCTCTGGCGGCTCAAGTCTGCTCGTCGACGGGTTCAATGCAGCTAAACAATTGCTATTTGAGGACCGGGAAGCGTATGAGACGCTGGCGACGGTGAATGTACATGCGCATGCGAGTGGGAATGCGGGGATTAGTATCATGCCGTATAGGGGGTTTCCTGTGTTGGAGCATGATCGTGAGACTGGGAGTTTGCTGCAAGTTAGGTGGAATTCAAGTGATCGGGCGAGTATCGAACTTCCCCTGGGCGAAGTGGGACGGTGGTACGATGCGGCGCGGAAGTTTGATAGGATCTTGAAGAAGAAGGAAAATGAGCTTTGGGAGCAACTGCAGCCGGGAACGGTGGTCATATTCGACAACTGGCGCGTCCTTCATGGGCGGAGCGAGTTTACTGGCAAGCGGAGGATCTGTGGAGGGTATATCAGTCGGGATGATTGGGTGTCGAAGTTCAAGATGATGAACTTTGGACCGGAGGAAGTCCTCGGCAGCTTGGCTTCGGGTTAGCAGTAGCGTTGCCTGTACATATACCGCAATCGTATAGTTGATAAAAGCATACTGGTACACCTATCTTGGCCCCGGAATATATACATCCGCCAACGCAAAGAAACTTCAATTCAATTTTCTGCCATGCTGAACCCTCACCGACCCTTCTCCTGCTCCAGCTCCAACTCGGCTTGACGGTAGTACTTCGCGGTATCGACTCCGTGGTATGGGTGGTTGACAAAGTTGGGCCACGGGAGAACGTGCGAGAAGACGCCGGCAAATCGCGAGTTTCGGTGGGCTACACCCTGCATGTGCTCGGTCATCTCTGACTTGCCGTACAGTGACTCCCCCCTCTTGACTTTGGCAACCATCTCCTGCATGTCCATTTCGACTTCGCGTCGGTTCTCGCGGGCGCCATAGAAGCGGGCTGAAATCAATTGCGTTAGTATATCCCTTTAGCATGGATGTGTGTGTTTTGGCAGGTGAGCGTACCGCAAGACCGCGAGTAGGCGAATATGAAGCACCCGGTGACGCCGATAGCTCCGGTGAGTCGCATTATGGGTGCAAAGCCTCCCTTGCCGACGAACGAGGGAGACATCTTCTCCCAGTAAAGCATCAGTCCGGGGCTAAGAGATCCCACGGCGGCTCCGGTGAGCCAGTCGGAAGGGCGTGTGTATGCGATCACACGTTTAATATGTCTTGCATCGTTGTCAGTACCTGCTTTCGGGCGTAGGGCTATGGCAGCGCATACGGGTCATTGTCGATGAGCTACAAATGTTAACACTTGACGAGGCATTGGGGGTCTTGAGGGGGGTCAATTGCTTACAGGATACTCGCCGGTGGGTACCTTGTCAGGTACCACGGGCTGCGAGACGGTCTCCTGGGTGCGCGAAGACATGGCGTCGTTGTGAGGGGAGGTTTGCTGCCGAAACTGTCCCGTTGAGCGACGTGAGGTTCGAGACGGCAGGTGCCGGTAGGTCCAAGCTTCCGCATCTTGAACTTTTAGCTTGGCGCGTCTCTGTTACTGCTGCACTCGACTGCGACAACAATGCATGCGCCCGCTACTCTCTGCGCTCTACGAACCCCACGACTACAGAAATAGGAAGAGAAGGCGTCAGCATGGAAGACGTCAAGCCCACAGGATCCTCGGCCGCCCCGAATGGCGCACATCGAAGCGCGACCGAAGGCTTGACCCTGCAGCCCCGTCCTACGGTCGCCGATTTGCATGGAGAGAACCATTTCGCGCAGGTCGCACGGAAGAACTGGCTGACGGCTAAGGCGCCAAAGGTGCGCCCCGAGGTGGTTAAGAAAGAGCTATGGGACGAGCTGGAGGAGATCGACTTTGCGTACTCGTCGCTACTCGTATTGGAGAATCTACAGCTGCTGGAGCGATATCTGTGGCCTGGCTTCACTGAGGATGCGTCCAACTACCATCACCTGCTGCTGGCGCTCCTGGTCAACGTGAAGAGGAGGGAGAACCTGCAATCATGGGGTATGCACCCCCTCTCGTGGATGCGACAAAAGACATGCTAATCAAACGCGCAGAACTCTTCAAGAGCAAGCCCGCCGGATTCTCCTCCTTCTTCCGCCGCATACTGTCAATGAGCGTAGATACCTCGCAGCCCACCAAGATCCGGACACAGCTTGTCTCCTTCGTGACCGGCGCATTCCAGTCTCTGGACAGCGACCTCGTGCGGAAGGAATGCGCGCCTTTGCTTAGCATATCCATATGGCAGAACCTGCACTCGGATGCAGTACGGGAGCAACAGTTTGAGCAAGATCAGAGGTTACGCAAAGCTTGGAGGGCATCAAACCGGAGATTCGACGCGGCAGACGAGCAACTCCAACCCAAACTACGGTTCGAGCGGTCATGGCTATACACTTTGCTTCTCGACTTTCTGGACCGACTTTACAACAGCCAGTCGAGGCAGAATATCCAGGACAACATGGCCTATTGTGAGCGCTTCGTGGAGCTTCTCACGGACCTGCAGAGCCAGGTGCCGACGAGGAGATATGTGAATGCGCTCTTGCGCGATCTCAATCTGCTTCCCGCTATCAAGCTGTCCCCGATGTACGCAGATGAAGAGAACGGGCTATTCCGCGACCTGTTTAACCTCTTGAGCCATTTCACCTTCTTCCCCATTGAAGACCACAACGCCGCGCAGCTTTCTAAGCTGGAGTATGACCAAAAGCATTACGACTTACTAGCAAAACTGCAGCGAGAGGGTTACGCAGCCTTCCCAGAGAAGCTTCAGTTGCTGTCCCTGGCGAATTACGGCAGCATCGGCAACAGGGTAGACCTAGAGGGCCACCTTCGAGTGCTGGAGGATGCGGAAGTTATACAGTTATGCTCGCTTATGGGTTTGCGAACAGAGTATCCCAAGTCAACCTTCCTCGTGCGAGACCGAGCCTTCTTTATAGAAGCACTAGTCTCGTTGGTTGAGTACAGGCCCACCTTTAAAGACATCATAAGGGACATGCCTATACTACCTACGGAGAAGATCTTGTACGAGAACGCCTTTCTACGAAACGAATCATACACTGGATCACAGCCGCTGGCAATACCGAAGTTGAACCTCCAGTATCTTACGATGGGCGACTTTCTGTGGCGGTCCTTCATTCTGTACAGAGCGGAGGCTCTATATGGCATTCGAAAGGATATGGAGGACGTTGCAAAACGTGTTCAACCGAAAGGGAAGGGTGCTGCAACAAAGTTCGGAGGCACCTCCAGGCTGTCGTTACCAATCTCCAAGCCTGGCATCGTTGATGTGGCACCGTCGAAGGTTGGGGAGGACCATCCAGCATACGTTCGAGCGGAGATCATTCTGGATGTTAGCCGTCTTCAGCAACCAGTACGAAGAGAGTGGGATCAACTCAAGCCGGATGACGTGGTTTTCCTGCTCACGGTCGAAGGCTCCGACGACATGCCAATGAAGAACGGCGTTGCCCGTCACAACACTAGCGATCAACGTGGTATCCACATTCTCAGATGCGCCCAGGTGGTACAGATCCAGGACGAGAATGGCCGCCCTATCCGCGAGCAAGTTTCTGTTGACGCGCCCCGCGCTCGGCAACGAAGGCTCATCGTCAACATCGATGCAAAGCAATACCAGGAAGATTTAGACCATGCTGCACAAGGTCGGCCGAATGTCTACGAGCACATCAATCTCATCGTGCGTCGACGAGGGCGGGAGAACAACTTTCGACCCATCCTTGAGTCCATCCGACGTCTGACGCTTTCGGACATTCCTGCACCATCCTGGCTTCAAGATGTCTTCCTTGGGCTTGGTGATCCTACGTCTGCAACGTACAAGCGGCTACCGAACCGCCTGCATTCGATAGACTTCCGTGATACCTTCTTGGACTGGCAGCACCTTATCGAATCCCTGCCCGGCAAATCCATCGAACCCCACGAGAGTGCCCTGTCGTCCTTTGGGCCTCCATACGTCGTGCAGTACCCCGCAGCAGCTGAACCAGAGCCTGCAGCTGCACCTGCGCGACCTTCGAAGAAGCGGCGTCGCGACCAGGAAGAGGTGACACAGCCTGTGCATGAGCATCTGCACGTCTCGACATACACGCCCCCAAACACAGGTCCCTACCCTGCAGACGCACCTAAGCTGAACCGCGTTCGATTCACCCCTGCACAGATTGAAGCGATTACTTCGGGCACCCAGCCTGGTCTGACTGTTGTGGTCGGTCCACCGGGTACCGGCAAGACCGATGTGGCGACCCAAATTATATCCAATATATACCACAACTTTCCGGACCAACGGACACTACTTGTTGCACACAGTAATCAGGCGCTCAACCAACTCTTCCAGAAGATTGTGGCGCTCGACATCGATGAACGCCATCTCCTGCGCCTGGGTCACGGCGAGGAAGAGCTTGAGACAGAAGCCAGCTACAGCAAGCACGGTCGTGTAGAGTCTTTCTTGGAGAGAGGCACATACTACCTTTCTGAAGTAGATCGCCTAGCGAAGAACTTTGGCGCGCCCGGTGCTCATGGTAGCTCGTGCGAAACTGCAGATTACTTCAACCTCGTCTATGTGAAGCCGGCGTGGACGCAATACTGGGACCGTGTTTCGTCCCCCGATGTCAACGTCCAACAAATAGTCGCTGAATTCCCGTTCAAACAGTACTTTGCGGACGCGCCTCAGCCTCTCTTTCCGACCGGAGCCGAGCGCGCGCAACTTGTCGACATTGCGCAAGGCTGCTATCATCATGTCGAGAAGATCTTCACGGAGCTCGAAGACATTCGTCCGTTTGAAATTTTGCGCAATCCTCGCGACAAGGCGAATTACCTCCTTGTGAAGGAGGCACGCATTATCGCCATGACCTCGACGCATGCCGCGATGCGGAGGCAAGAAATAGCATCGCTAGGCTTCCACTATGACAACGTGATTATGGAAGAAGCAGCTCAGATCACCGAGATTGAGAACTTCATACCACTCGCCCTACAAGATCCCCAGAACGGCGAGCTGCCTCTACAACGGATAGTTATGTGTGGAGACCACCTGCAGAACTCACCCATCATCCAGAACCTCGCTTTCAGACAGTATGCTAACCTCGAGCAATCGCTCTTCCAGCGACTGGTCAGATTGGGTGTACCGACCATCATGCTAGACCAGCAAGGAAGAGCCCGGCCATCAATAGCAGAACTCTACAAATGGCGATACAACAACCTTGGCAATCTCCCCTCCGTCCTGTCAACGCCTGAGTTCCAGATCGCGAATCCAGGATTCAAATTCGACTACCAGTTCATCGATGTACCTGATTACAAAGGCAAGGGCGAATCGGAACCATCACCGCATTTTATACAGAATTTGGGCGAAGCGGAGTACACGGTTGCACTGTATATGTACATGCGATTACTCGGTTACCCTGCGAGCAAGATCTCCATACTCACTACCTACGCGGGTCAGAAGGCGCTCATCAAAGACGTTCTGGGTCACAGATGTCAAGGAAACAGACTGTTTGGGCTTCCGAAGATCGTTGCAACAGTGGACAAGTACCAAGGCGAGCAAAATGACTGTAAGTTACACCCGTCCTCTCTACCCCACCCACGGCAATCTGACACTTCTCACACAGATGTCATTCTCTCCCTCGTCCGCACCCGTAGCATTGGCTACCTTCGCGACATCCGCCGCCTTACCGTTGCCCTCTCCCGCGCACGTTTGGGCCTCTACATCCTCGGCCGCACTTCCGTTTTCGAGTCCTGCTTTGAGCTCAAACCCGCTTTCGATATCCTTCTCTCTCGTCCTACGAAACTCACGCTCGTCACCGACGAGATGTACGCGGCATCGCATTCTCGGCTTGTGGGCGCGGAGGTGGAAGCAGGTAGCGAAGCAGTTATGGAGGGTGTTGAGCATTTGGGGCAGTACGTCTACGAGATGACTAAGGCTAAGGTTGAGGCCTTGAAGGTTGAGGAGGTAACCGACGTTAAGATGGCGGGGACTGCGCAGATTGCTGGCAACGAGCAGCAGGAGGTCGATGGGCAAATTGAGGCTGAGCTACTGAAGGACGTTGATGGAGATGGACCGGACAAGCCTGTCAAGCTTGATGGGCAGGAGGGAATTGTGGTCCCAGCCAAAGTTGATACGCCTGACCTGCTAATGAAGGTCGATGCATCAGGTGAAGCGGGGGAACCTATTAGCATTGATGATGATGAGCCCGAAGATACTAAGCCTTGATCAAGTTGGATGGCGAATGGACGTCAAGAGGGTGGGAGACTGATCTGGTGGCTTTTTATGTATAATAGTTTTTGGCACAAAGAGGGAGCATTTGGCGGCGTCTATATTTGTATCTGTCTTTCCCCTTTTGCGTAAATTATGTGTAGAAAAGGTACGCCTTGTAGCAAGACGTATTTAATGCGCAAAGTACTCCTGAGGATGTTGTAAAGTTCTTCTATAGTGATTGTAACAACAAACACTCGTACTTGCAACTGAGCCAAGCAATAGCTGCCTGCTCCATATTCCCATCGATCTCCGTATCATATTTATCAAACAGATTTCGCAGACTGTCCAAAATCTATGTTTCCTTCGTACTCGATTCCTTGAATGCATTGGTTCTGTGCGCTGATCAAGCCTGTTACGCATTAGCCAACATGTGTTCCCCTGCCAGCAACCCACCGGGAAGTGTATCTGAAGGACCTTCCAATGTAACTTCAAGGTTGTCTACGAAACTACCAAATGCTATGAGGCCCTTAAGCAATCCACATATCTTCTCTATCCAGTTGTCAAAGCAGCAACCCAGATTGCTGGAAACGGCGTCCCGCATTACATCAGACAAGTCTAACCCTTGGCTTTGAGACACGCCGACATTACGGCGTCAAACGGTTCCTCAGACAATTGCAGGGAGATGTACGAGACAAGGACATCAATTTGCCCTGAATTTTGACTGACTGGCCGTGTTAGATAACCTTGAGGGACATTGACGGATGTTCACGACTAGATGGTGTCTTCTTGTGAGGGATGCGTCTTCTTCTGTGGCAGTCACCCACATTAGGCTGACAGGTACTCCAATGAGTATCACCAAATGACCCATAGCTGCATACGACAGCGTGTAGACATTATGCTTTTTGGTCGGTGCCTGAGGCGAATATAATCTTCAGGCCGAGCCTGAGGTAACCTAAGATATACTGCTCAATGGACGTTCTGGAACCACCTGTAGTCGACTTCTTCGCCCTGAAAGATTTAACCGATCTCACTACCCATGGCTCTTGAAACACGTTCTATTGAATACACACTGTCATATGTGGCATTGTGATGGAGACGAAGAATCCTGAAGCTTACATCCCGCACAATTACCACTTTACCTTGATTTGACAACTCTTCACCTGCTTATATATCCATGTCTCTTACAAATGAATCTCCGGACAATAATTCCGGACCCACATTCCAAGCTCCGATGTGGCTGTTTGGAATGGTGTCGCAACCACCGCGGAGGGGTGGGTGAGGGGCGGCCAGCAGCTACGTCATAGGCACGAATTCCGCGTCGTAGTCTTAGGAAGCTACATATACTTGCTACACGACCACAACACTACACAACAAACACCAAATTCAGTTTTCTTTCCTTTACAAATATACACAAAGCAGTAAGAACTCACCATGTCCGACCAACCCCAGGAACAGAAGACGGGTGAGTTCAATCGACTAATGGGGGGTTACTTTCCCCCTTCGCATACTATCCCATCTTTCTTTCGTGTAGATTAATGGATAGTTGGAAGGAAACTCATGACTGACGGTTAGCAGGCTTCTTCGGCACCGCTGCGGGCGGCATCGGTACGCGCCCTTCCTACATTCCACCTCTACGATTCTACCTCGGTCAACACATCACCCCTCTCGAATACTCCTAACGATACACAGGCAACACCCTCGGCTCCGCAACGGATACTCTCGGCAAAGGTGTGTCAGGCGTGACAAATACAGCTGGCAACGTAGTGTCGGGTGTAGGAAAGGGCGTTGGAGATACCGTCACGGGTGTTACGAGCGGGTTGGGAGATACTACGAAGGGTACGTCGAAGACATCCAGTCGAAGTAGTAGTGGAAGTGGAATGTCAATGTGTATACTGACGAGAACCAGCTGCGGGTAACATGGTTAACGACACGACAAAATCGGGTGGCGAGGCTGTGGGGATTAAGAAGCAGCAGCAGGCTGAGGGCAGCACCAAGTAGGCGGGAGCATATGGCAGTTGGTGCAGGAAAGATTTGACAGCTAAGGTAGCCTAAGTGGCCAACCAAAAGTAGGAAAGTGGGCATGGTCGCATATTTGTAGGACTAAAGCTTCAGAAGTAGACACGGACTCAGGAACATGAGAATGAGACATGATGAAGATGATCGCTATAACATACACATGCGTGACGTAGTCGATCTCCGTGCAACTCCTACCGCCGCAGTCCCAGAACGCCGTGCAACGTCCCACGTCGTATATGTCAATCTACCAATAGTCACACGATATCGTGCAGCTGTCAACCACGAGACGATGGACTCCGATCCCGATGCAAAACGTAAGATCTCTGTATGCTGTGTGCCGTAACGCCGCACCCGCTGACAAAAGTGCGAAATGCAACGCCGCTCTAACGCACGACTCTATATCATCCCAATGGCTACGTATGGACCACAGATCCACGACATGTACGAATCTACCACCCAAACTTCTCAACCTGTAGTTGAAGTTCAACACCTTGCGACATGAGACCCGCGCATGTATTCCGCACATCGCGCACCAGACCGTCTGGTCCGCTTACAACAATACCCGTCCTCCCATCGCCGGTCCATTTATTGACGATTGAGGAAACGTCTGGACGACCGGCAATTACTGTCGGCGGTGGTATGAGGAGCTCTAAGCCCCAGTCTTGAAGCTCCTTCATCTTGTCTTTTGGGACCCATGAGCTGTGCGAAGCTGAGTGCGTTACCCAAAAGAGCTTCACCTTTCGTACGCTCTTAGTCGCGCCACTTTCAGCATCGGTGGAAATCGGTTGGAGAAGAGCGTAGAGAAGGGGGTATGCGACTGCGATGCCGGAGCCTCCAGCAATCAGGATCGCGGTGTCGGAGGTGGACAGAATGTCGAGCGCATGCGAAGAGCCGTACGGGCCATCAAGTCGAATCCTCGTGTTGACGTGCGATCGAGCATAGTCGAGCAGTGTACGTGTGAAGCCAGACTCTGACTGCGCGCGGATAAGGAGCGAGAGCCATGCATGTCTTCCTGTCTCATCGACACCCATTGTCGGAGCGGCCGAGAAGATCGTCAACGGATGAGCCTGCAGAGCATGCTTACGCGAAAGCGCTGGTATCGTAATGAAGACGTGGTCGTTCGGCTTCCACCCATCCTTCATGTTCTTGGGTACAAGCGCCGACTTTGTGTTGATTGTGTCCCAGTTCGCAGACAGGACGAGCGTTTCACCGTCCTCGAGTATAGTCAGGGTCGCGGGATGGGAGCTTGACTTCAGCCATAGGCGGAAGACGAGGCGGTCGATCAGGAAGATTAGGAGAGACGCCCCAACGTACGGTCTCGAACTGGAATAGTGGAACCAGAGAAAGACTAGGCCAGCGATTTGAAGGACGATGTGTGTTGCGAGGAAGACTTCATACATCTTCTGCCGGAAGCTTCCAAGAGAGGTGAGATAAAGCACCTCGTAAGAGACGAACGCCCCTATACCCAGGAGGACCACCCGGTTCAAGAGAAAGCGGACGAGTGAAAAGCCAATATGACGTAGCAATCCATACCACACAAACATCATACCAATAGCGTGCAGTAGCGCTTGCAAGCACATCAACTCTCCGACTCGGCGATGGAAGATATTCAAGCTTTCATACGAGTGGCCTGTGAGCACCTTGATAGGTTGATTCTTTGCCGCAAGGAGGTAGAGAAGTGGAAGATTGGCCATGAAAAGGAGACCGCAGCGATCTGCGAAGGCGGGCACGTAGAAGAGTGATATCGGCATAGCGTAAATATTGTAGAAGATGTTGAGAGCGATGTAAGCGATGACACAAAGAGATACTGTGTTCGTCGGTAGCGTTTTGTGGATGATGGGTATGGGTCGTGGTTGATATTGCATCCAGGATCTGATAACGTGATACGGTTTCCATATTCCCAACGCTCTTCGTCTGCTCTGACCAGTGGCGATTAGCGGACTGCTTTCGTTCACCTCGTCTCCATTCTTCTGCGACGCATCTGGCGGTGTCGGAGTTCCCTCAGCGGTACTACTCGAGCTTGACCAAGCTTCTTCACCGGCCTCGTCCGCCTTGTCAGCCTCTTTGCCCCTCCTTCTCTTGCTCCTCAACGCGACCGTCTCTCCCCAATGCCATGCGGCAAACACACCCAAAATACCCAAAAGAACAATATTGTAGGTAGGAACAAACCGTCTCGAGAACAGTATTGATTCCACAATCTTCCGGAACCGAGGGTCCCTTCCAGGATTGACGGGTTCGTTCGCAATGGTCATGGTGCCGTCGAGACTGTCTAGCCACAGCGGTAGCGCTTTCGCGGCCAGCGCGCTATCTGGAGAAGCCATAGGTGTATCTACCTCTTACGATGAAGATGCAGACTGTCTAAACTGAACAGGCAGCATTGAACGCGTCATGTTGGTACAAGGATCACCTGCTCCGATAAGGTCATTTGGGCCCGCCAAGCTCGGCTGGGCTACGCTCGGCTCCGACTAGTGCTCGGCTCCCGAGAGCTCAGCGCCGAGCACCGTCGCTATCTTCACACTTTCACACCTTTACGACAGTTCTTCAAAGTGTCAAAATCATGACTTATAATTTGCCATCTCAAATGCCATGTCGAAACGAAACTTTCAAACTTACATGGCTTAAGAGCAGTGTCAAAGCCCTTGTCCATTCGTGGAAAGCGTAGATATTCCTGTCAGTGATGAGGGCAGAGGAGACCATACCGTACTCCCTACCCTCGCTTTTAACTCAAGATACCACTTTGCATTGCTATTTCATACGTCACAAATCACACAGCTAACAATTAAGATGAAGTTATCACTTTATTCTAGATTAAACAAACTATGCACACATGGAACTCTACACTTTCGTACCCCCGGCAGGACGATCCTCTTCAACCGAAATCCACCACAAGATGCCGAAGCAACCCTCCCATTCATCTTCCCCATCCATGTCATCCCCACGCCTGCCATTTTGCAACGTCGCCCGCGCGAAAGAAGATTGAAATGAGAAAAAGTACTCGAAGAGGAAACACAGGAACATGCTGTCTCGCTGAACGCGAGATGCGGGCTCCGAGTTGTCCCTCCTTCCTCGACCCCAAAAGTTGTTGCCTAAAAACACAAGGTACAGAAAAGAAGAAAGGAAGGTATAAAAAAGATGCCCGAAGCCGCCGCCGTTCTTGTAATGAAGATGGCAGGGGCAGGAGGTTGCGCAGAGGTACCCATTAAAGCCAGCTGATCCGGAACGCCAATGATGATCCCTCAAGGAAAGCGCATGTATGAGTCGCAGTGCTGACAGAACAGACTGGAAAAACAACGGTGGTGTGTTGCCTCTTCCGTCCATCTGCTAGCCCGCCGACCCGAACTTTTGGTAGATACCGACTGAAGAAAAACCCCGCGAAATGCAATGCAATGCGCGCAAAATGCCCCGTCTATGCAACAGATGATTACTGCGCGCGATATCTAAGGGTATCGTCGCGCGCACTCGAAAGATCTCACTCAGCAGCAGAGACGATTCTCACTCAGCAGTCTTGGATTCGACCGCCGGTGATTTCGAGCGGGCAATACCTGCCTTGTTTTGAGGTGGAGACCCTGCGGTAGAGGGCGGGGAGCCAACTTCGCCGGCACCTTCATTGTCGAGAGCCATGAGCGCACTGTGGCCATGTTAGTTTTTGGTAATAAGAGCATGTGTAGGAGGAAAATCTTACCTGAAAGAATTGGCGTGTGTAGTCGTATCCTTCTCCTTCTGGACAGGCGGGGTACCAGTCCGCGAGGAAGCACCAGAGTCTTCACCACGGCCCATCAGACCACCACCGGGCCCAAGACCACGGCGTCCACTACTGCTACGGTTGCCCAACATGCTAGGGCCAAGGGTGGTGCTCGCCATGTTGCGCCCAGATGCACCCTTGGACAGCTTGCGCAAGTCATCCATCTGCACACGTCCAGTGGGAAAGTCTTGAGGAGGCATAGGACCATTGCCGGAGAAATTGCGAGCATCGCCACGGCCCATGTGTGAGCGTCCCCCGCCGCCGCGCTGACTTGACCTGTTTCGCTCCATCTCTGCAGCCTGTTGAGCAGCAGCAGCTTCTTGATGGATTTCGGCCAGAGTCTTCGGACCCTTTGCTGAGCCCTTCTTGTCGTGCCAGTTCGCCTTGCGCAGATCGCACAAATCCAAGAGCATAAATCTCTGACGCGATGGAAGGCCATCCATGTGCATGATCTTCTCGATCCGGTCAAAGTACATTGCCAACATCTTGGGGCCGGTCTCGTGTTGCGCCATCGTACCTCCGATGGTTACGAGCAACTTGGAAAGCGACTCGACGGCAGACTCATCCGGCGCACCCTCGAAGTCGAGCAACTTCAGCACGCACTCGTGCATGATTCGTAGTGTCAACATGCCAAGCTTGTAGAGTTCACCGATGAACTGAATCAGACCGAGACCACGACGCTTCGCGGCGGCAGCGATGTAGTACTCCTCGGAGAGAAGAGCGGCTTCGCCTTCGCCTTCAGGCTTGTCAGGGAGGTTGATCTCCCAGCCCTTTTCGAACTCTTCCTGGCATCGGTTCAAGAGGTATTTGCGGAACAATGCGCCGCCCACGATGGGCTCACCCGCCTTGTTGATCACATTCTCGTCGCGAATTTCAGTGCTCATGGTGTTCAGCATGCGCGCGCAGAACTTGGCGTACATGGAGGACCAGTGCTGTTCGTCGCAAGCCTTCTCGAAGGTTAACTGAATGACTTGCCTGAGCGTTCGCCCATCCTGCTCGTCCTTTGACTGTCCGGCGATCTCAAGAACCTGATCGGAGATCTTGTCGAACTTCTCCGGAGTCATCTTGTTCAGCGCAGCCTTGACCTTCCGCTGGACAATATCGGGAGGAAGATGTCCAGACGGCGGTGGGGCGGCAGTGCGGCTGAGCGAGGGCGGCTGCCAGCCAGCAGAGGTACGCTCGATTGGCTTCAAGTCAAGGCCTGAGGTCAGAGGCATGCTCTTATCGTCCTTCGCATTAGGTCGGTCAGGACCGCGGCGGCTTCCGCGACCCCGGCTGCTGCCGACACGTGGGGAGTGGGGCTGCTGTTGACCCATGTTCTGGAAAGATGACGAGCGCGCCATTTGAACAGGGAAACCGCTACCAGTTCTACCAGCAGCTGGAACGAACTGTGCCAACGGGTTGGTCATAGGTCCACGGCCAGAGGCAGCGTTGAATCGCTGCTCTGATGTTGTTCCGGCAGGCAACGTTCGTCCACCTGAAGAGAAACCGCCCTGGAAGGATCCCATGGGGCCGGCACCGCCTCCAGCGCCGCGGCTCGGTTGCCTACCACCCATACCCATAGATGGCGTGCGAGCTGACCCCGGGCGTGCTGAGTCGTTAGAGTCGCCGACGGTCTCCTTGAGTCGCATATCCCAATCCACTGAAGGCTTCTCGGAGAAGATTTCCTTGAACTGCATGAGGAAAGCAAGGTCATAAGTGTGTCGAGCATTCTTGCCGTTGTTCAAGGCAGGATTGGGCGAGCGAATGCCCTCCGGATAGTTGATAGCGTCAGCTTGGACGGCAAGGAATCGAGCGCTCTTTAAGCTCTGCATGCCTGCGGTTGGCTGAGCAGGTTCAACTGGCGTCTTAGTCTCGAGCTTGAGGGCTGCCGGCTTCTGTTTGGTACCCAATGTCTTGGTTGGCGGTGGCGTCGGCGTGGAAGCCGGAGCCTCGACAGGAGCGGTCTCAGCAGCAGGTGACTCTGGTTGGCCGGCAGCAGGGCCAAATTGCGTGTTCTTTTTCAACGAGGAGAAGAGAGCTTCACGCTCACGCTTTTGCTCCTCGGTCTCGCCTGAGGCTTTGGCCGCTTCCAGTTCCTCAGCCTCGCGTTCGGCTTGCTTGAGACGCTTCTCCTCCTCGATTGCGGCCAAGCGAGCCTTCTCTGCCTTCTCCTTCTTGGCCTTCTCAGCGTACGCAGCCTCACGCTCTGCATCTTCTTTATCTTTCGCCTCCATCTCAGCAATCATACGCTCCATCTCCTCGTCGTCAAGCCTCTTCTTCTCCTCTTCATCAGCCTTGGCTTTCTCCTCGGAAGCCTTGGCCTCCTCGGCAGCTTTCTCCTCAGAAGCCTTGGTCTCCTCAGCGGCTTTCTCAGCAGCAAGCTTCTCTTCTTCCTCGCGTTTCTTCTTTTCTTCGGCTTCGGTCTTTGACTTTTCCTCAGCAGCCGCCGTGTCGGTAGCAGCTTTCTCGGCAGCGAGTTTATCGTCTTTTTCCTTCTGCTCGTTGGCCAGGTTCTCCTTGAACTGCTTCACGAATGCTTCCTTAATCTCCTTGTCCGTCTTGGCGGCGGCAGCAACGCTCTCGGCGCGGCTGTGCGTAGATTCGGGCCGCGGTGGAGGTGTCGGTGTGGCCACGATGGCTGGTGACTTTGGCTGAGCCGGTTGAGCAGCCGGTGCGGGAGAAGCGGGCTTCTTCTCTTTGAAGTCTATCGGTGTGCCATCCGGAGCCTTGATAACAATCTTCTTACTCTTGTTCGGAATTGAAAAGTTCGTCGAGGCCGGACCTGGGCTACCGGACACGCTAGGCGTGTGGGCATGCGAAGTGTTCACGTTGGTCATAGCTGGAGTCGAAGGCGCGACAGCGGACGAGGGGCGCTCTGACAGATTCGAGGGAGTGCGAATCATACCTTGAGCTTGCTGAGGCTGACCGTAGCCGCCCTGCATCTGCTGGTACGGGACTTGTGGGAAGCTGTGTCCCCGGCCTGGTGATGCGGGGACAGGCGGGGCGTATATGCTCTGGCCCAGACCTTGTTGCATGCCATATCCCTGGTTGGCATAATTCTGGCCATAGTAGGCATTGTATGGATCCATAGGAGGATACATGTTCTGATGTTGCGCGTCGGTTAGATATTGTTCGTTGTGGTGGGCGACAGAGAAGGGAGGGTCGATGGGATCTAGGAAAGCAGTCGACGAGAAGCGAGGCAGCCGGAAGAGAGGCTGCTCCGTGGTCGTCGAACTGGCATCATCGAGACCCATCGGCACATAACGCTGACGAAGTGTGGGTGACTTTGAAACTGCAGCGGTAGTACATTGAGAAGACTGATGACCCCGAGATGCAGGCACAGGCTGAGCTGGCTTGCTATACTCGGAGGCGGCAGATGGAGCAGCGGAAGGAACAGAGATATGAGAAGATATACGAACCTGCTGGGGATACTGTCCGGGGTACATCTGAGGGTTGCCCGACATGTAGGCTTGCTGCTGCTGGTGCATGGCAGCGGCCGAAATGTGTGGCGACCGAGGTTGGCCGTAAGGTGAGCCTTGCATGTTGCGAGCAGGCTGGAAAGCCGGAGGCATTCCTGCTGGTCCGCGCTGCTGATTAGGTAGAGGACGATAGGGTGTAGGCGAAGGGTGACCCATATTCTGATAGTTGTTGTATCCTCGACCTCGACCACCGTTGGGAGGGTAGCCTCTGTTGATATTAGGGTTGCTGACGTCGCTGTGCGCTGATTGGGAGCTCTCTCGTCGCAGGTGTTGTGCTTGCGGGTGAGGGTTCTGTTGCGGGGGCATGGAGATTGGGCGCGACTGGATTATGAAGGTCAGCAAAAATATCGAGATGTGGCGCGACCAGTGACATGCGCCATGGTTGGTGAAAGGATGGAGAATGGGTGTGAAACTTACATTTACATCAGCGCTGTCACTTCCGCCGCCAAACACAAGGCCTGGGCGCGTTGGCAGGGTGTCGGGCTTCCCACCGCTGGCAATGGGTGTGGGGATGGGCGACGGCGAATGCGCGGGCGAGGCCACACGGGGATTCGGCACCTGCGGGTTGAGGCTCTGGCCTTGCGGGTGGTGCGGCGCCGCGTGTGAAGGGGCGGGCGAGCCGGCGAGGGAACCAAAGGTGAGGTTCGAGGGCGCGCGGCTGCTTGCGACGGGACCGCCGTTGGGAATGTAGCCACTGGTGCCAGCTGCGCTGATGGTTACGGACGACTTGCGACTGTGGTCGCCACCCTGCGAGGGGGCGCCGTTGGAGCCGCTGCTGTTCACGATGGTCGGGCCCATGGCGGGCACTGCAGGCTTGATGGGCGCGCTGCCGTTCACTGGCGAGACGGAGGCGCGCTTGCCATGCTGTGCGTTCGCCGGACCTCCCACTGCCACGGGCGGCGCTGCGCTGGACGCGATCGGAGGAGACGAAATCTTCTTGGTCGCGTTGGCGTACGAGCTGCGGGCAGTGGGCGGAGCCGATCCAGCGGCCACGTTGGCGGACAGTGCCGGGGCGGGCGAAGTCGCGGCAGCGGTCTGGGAGGCGGCAATGGGCGGGTTCTGCGCGTTCGAGATGGATGCACTCATTAGAAGACGTCGGGGGGGATGGCGGTCGTGAGGCGGCGTGGTGCGAGGTGCGGTGGCGTGCAGTGCGACGGTCGCTGAATCTCAGATTCGGCGAGGGGTGTCGGGCGACGAGTGTGTATTAGGGCGAGTCTGCGGAGGCGCGACTCGGTGCAGAGGGGGAGGAGAGGTGCTGGGAGGGTAGAGGGTCTGCTCCTAGAAAAAGGGAGACTGGGCTCTGGGCTACCGGGTGCCTTCACTGCGAGAGTGAGCGGGACCGCGACAGGTGCCTCGAAGACGGATTTCGAGAGAAAACTCTGCGAAATCGACGAGCGGCTCGTGTGAATTCTCACGGAGCCAGCTGCGGGATGCGTGTGTTGGGTCTTCGTGATGAAGAGGGTGTGAGAGGGAGAAGGAAGGCCAGCGCAAATTTCTTGAGAAGTTCGGCTCGCTTGCTGACCGGGATCTAACAACCAGACCCCCTGGCCCGGCGTCGACAACCACCATGCGCGCACCAGAACGACCTGACCTGACTTGACCACCACGCTCCCGCGGGCCTGCTGATGCGCCAGGACGGCCGCTGGTTTGCCTCTGCTTGCCGGCGGCTGCGCTGCGCATTCCACGCACAACGGCCATCCGCCCTGCGACGCCCGTTATTTGCTGTCGCCGGCTGCCTGCGCCGCCCTCTGCCTGGCGATGCAGCGCTGAGGTGATGCGTCACCGTCTGCACACGGCAACTCCATAGAAGGCCTTGCGCCCCATTCCTGGCCTTCTTCCACACTGCGTCCTTGACTCGACGAAGATAGGGGAGACATGGGTACAAGCACAGGTGCATACATGACTGGTCGCATTTTCCAGCCTTCTCTTCGCGAGCAAACACCGAGGCTCTCGCAGAGATCCGTATCTGCCCTGTGCAAGCCGACTGCATGCTATTCGAGTCCCAGACCAGGTCAGCGGGAGAGATATCTCAAACATTATAGACGGCTGGCCTGTCGCCGTTGCTGTCTCGTCGTGCCTTGGGGCGTCGCACCGTGTCAGAAACGCGCAGCACATGTGAGAGCCTTTGATGCGCAGAACAAAGCCCCTTCCGCGAGCCTCACCAACATCTGGACTGCACCTCGTACGGAATCAATCTTTCCTTCAGCCCAGTGCGCAGTGCGCAGTTCCCACGCGATCGCAGGGCCCTCGGAAAGCGCAGGCCTCATGCAGTAAAATGCATAATGACGATGCTTTCTTTTAATGACCTTCATCTCTGCTCATGTCCGCTTTAACTCCGCCAATCACGCCGCCGAGCATTCTGAATTGCCCCTATTTCGAGCTGCCGTCGCCACAGCAATATCTTTCCCGCCTTGCGCCTCTCCACGATTGCTTCTAGAAGACGAGTTATATTGTGGCGCAAATCGACGACATGTCAAAAAAAGTTCGCCTTTCAAACACACCTTCGCCTTACCTCACCTTGTCTTGTGGTCTTTGCCATTGTCCTGCTGTGAGGCGGGGACCCTAGTGTACAACCACGTCTTGCAAGCCATCAACCTACCAAGGTGCATGGCTCTGACCTGTGGAACAAAGAAAGTACGTTGCAGTCGCAAGACAGTGTGGGTTCCGTATAGTATGGTATGGTGCAGTATGTACTGATGAGTCCGTCCCCGCTGAATGAGCTGCGCAAATTGCGACCTCCGCCTGGAACTTTAAAACCCCAGCCCGGCTCCGAACCTGGTTCACTCAACATTTCCGCCTACCACCGACCCACAATGCTTAGGATGACTTGCTGGAACACGGTAGGACAACGGCCACTACTCGTAAGAAGCGGCGCCGCGACAACTGGCTCCGCAACGCTCCGCCCGTCGTGCCGAAAACTGTCGTGTCATGGCCATTGGTTTGCGCCCGGCACCTGGGTGGAAATTTGAACACGCAGCCCACATCCCGGAGTCAAGAGCTCCCATTCTGCCACGAAGTTCTGACTACTGCTGTGGAATGCTGCGGACGGTCAGGTACGGTTGCGGATGCATGCATTGCATGTGGTGGCGATGCATGATTGTCCTCCGTGTACTGTGACTCCATCGCACTGCGTTCGCGATCGTGTCTGCGTGTGGCGGGCCTGCTCGTACGCTCCGAAATTGACGGGGGGTGCTGTGCGGTGGGACGTTGAGGTTCTATTTGGGAGTTGAGACGAATGTTGGGCTGTGACTGCGAGGCTTGTAACCGTGACAGAAGACGGCACGCGCATCATTGCTCGCCGCTTTTCCTGCTACTCGCTTGAGGATTGCGTACGGTCCATCCTGCAAGCCACATCGAGCTGGCGTTCTTGCGAAGAGTTGACGGAGGATTCTGCTGAGTCGCCGATAGGCGGAAGCGAGACTCTCCATCGCGGGAGGCTCAAGGTGTGGAGGGCGGCGGACGCCTTTACCTTTGCACTGGAACCTTACCGCCTCATCTTCTGCTTCTTCGGAACGAAACATCCCACCTCTTATCGATGACTTGCCGAACTCCAGGGCGCCTCAAAGGATCAAAAGGATGAAACGCACGCAGATCTTCCTGGCAGTGGCGCAAGCTTCGGGAATCAACGACCTGCACGCTGCAACACTTGCAGCGACACCCTCGGGCACTAAGTGACGCCTTCGCCGGTGGTGCCGGTGCCTTTTGATCCCTCAAGCCACCAAGGCCGCTCGAGCAAGAAGAGGCAGGTCAAACGCCAATTCCAACATGGCTACCATGGTCATCATGTTTTGCTTTTGATGGATGCGCGAGGAAGGACGCTGATAGCGATGGAGATGCCGCGGCCGCGGCCGAAGGCACACGAAGGAACGAACAGCCTCAATACTTTGCTGCATATCGCTTTGCTCGCTTCTGCATTCTGCGCGCTCTCGTCAGTCGCATAAGCATCGATGCCTGACGCAGGAGGTGCCTGGCTGGCATGTGAAGTGTGAGCACACGTGATCTCGTATTTAGCCTACGCAAACGCACCAATCACGCCGCATCGAGCATTCACTCCGTTCCCAAAGAGGAAAGTATCGTCTCTCCAAGGGCGAGGATGCCTTGCGCCAATCGCATCACCGGAAGGAATACAATGGTAGAGGTACACTATTAATACTGCGCGTCAGGCGTGCGGCTGTGGACCCCACGAAAGCTGCGTTCTTACACGCACGAAATGCGCGAGTGGAGTGGTTTGAATGGAGATCCGAAGCCGTTGTCCGCTGGTGCGGGCGTCTCGCTCGGCGCGGACCCTTCCGTCTCTCGCGCGCTCGGAGAAGCAGTTGGCCGCAAAAGCGACACTGTTCGCGCTACCAGTCAGTCATGCACCCTACATCAAACATACATAGGAACGACGTTCCGAAGAGCCTCTTGACCTACGCCTGTACCTGCACGACACGGACATTTTCCCTTCACGCCCTAACCCAACTTCCGTCCTCCATGTCAGCTGTCGGCAGCGGCGTCAATGCGAACGCTTCGTATGTGGCGGCTGGTCCGGGGCCGCAAAAGCAGCCAGCCAAAGCTGCACTCCACATTTTCAGGAAGAGCAGCCGTGCACGGATCAGATTAGCTCAGCTCCCATCGTAGTGTTCGGGCTCGTGAAGCCGGGCGGCGGCTCCACGGCGCTGCCCTGCCAAAGAGGAACGCATATCCGGTCATTTTGACCTCAGTTCTCAGCTTACGGTACCTTGTAGGCGTGGAGGTCGTGTTCTCGCTTGCACCTGGCCCACCATCCCGCACCCACTCCCCTCCAACTTCCACCTCACCTTACATAATATCCCCGGGCCATACGGGTCTGGAGTAACCGCCAAACTAGAACAATGCGTCGAAGCACTCGTCCCTGGGCAAGTACTACACCGCTATCGCAAACCTTGTCTTGGTCACCAGATCATACACATGGCACCTCTTAGAAACAATCCAAGCCAGGCTTTTCCCTGCACCCCATCCCCCTCTCTCGCAATCTTCCACCAGCCTTCTCGAAGGCCTTCCGGCACTTCCACCAGTGCAATCATCCAATTCGCGCGGAAGCCAGCGTCGAATAATGAGTCTCTACCGGAAGACACGAGCGCCCAGCCCGCAATTAAGCCTAAGATGGATCTGCAGCAAGGCTTCGGCCATGGAACATATCACCCGCGGCTTCTCCACAGAGCTGGCCGTCGCCCTGTCCCTGCACACTGCACACAGAGGTGCAGCGAAACAAGAAACAAGATGCGGGTTAAGCTCGCCCATACGAGGAGAGCGCCTCAATTTCCCGCTGTCATGTCGCGTCATCCCTGACTGCACCAAACTCACTGCACTCAATCTATCAGATCAGCAATCTAGAAGCCGGCCCTGCTCGTGCAGCTTCCACTGCCCGGCTGAGCCGCCATCAAAACCATCAAAGCAGCAAGCAAGCCGAAGCGAATAGACCCTCCCCCCGTCAAAGGCAATCTATGCACCCGCAATAACCCTAATCCCACACCGATCTCCTTCTACCACTCCCTCCACCCTTCTCGCAACATGCCCCATCATCCCCATCATGTGCCCATATGCAGCCGCACTGCACCCCACCCAACCCTCATCCAGCCTCCCCCTAACCCCTTCCCCGCAAAAACTCCAGTATCGCCTACCCCTACACCCCTCCGACCCTGACCCCTACACACATTCAATCTATACACATTACCCGACCCCTCCTCCAGAAGCCTCCTAGAAGCCTGCACCGAAGAACGGTTCCTGCTTGCATCGGGCCCACGCACACGAACGAGGCGTCTGGGGTAAGTGTGGAGAATGTGCTTTTGATTGAGTGGCGGGCGGCTCGGTGGTCATGCGGAGAAAAGAACGAGAGGGCTTTAGATTGAGGCTTGTAGATCTTCGGCAACGGTCGCATGTTTTAGTGGTTGGATGTATGGCTCTGGTGGCTGCTTTGGGGTCGCGAGGGAGCGATGGCACGCTGTGCTGTGTAGAATGTTCGCGGCACGAGGAGGGGTGCAGAGACGTATAGTAGACTGCAGTTGTAGTGTAGAACTAGTCTGCAGGCACGACGACAAGCTCACTGGGCACATGTTTCGCCCAGTGCAAACAGAGGCAGGCGACGCATCTACGCACTAAGCCTCAACGTTCGGCCGGGCTTGTTCACCATCCCCCTCTCATCTGACCTGTGTACCATTCATTCCACCCCCCAAACAGGCGCCTCCGCCATGGCGGTGAGGAATTCTTGTCAGAGCTTGACTGGTCCGCCAACGCCTTCACCCGATGTGATCTCCACAGCCAATCCATCCTTGTAAAATCTCCAGCGTACCGCGATCCACCCGCCCGCCATCGCGGCTTCCCTCCGAAGTCGCGCACTACCTCAGACGTACCCACCTATGCTGTGAACGCTTCGCTTGGATATTACGGTACATGCACAGTGAGTGGAGACTGCGAGTGAGCAGAGCTGACTGCACGGATGCTATTTTCCGCTGGCAGAAAGCAAAGTAGCTTATTGCCAAGGTACGTACGCGCGCATGCAAGCTTATCCATATTCAGAACATCTCAGGTCAATGAAGGATGTGCGTAAGCACAAGAGAGAAACTTGTGCAGAGAAAGGGTTACTTGATTGGGTATCATTATTTCGTATTTGCGTCGTTTGGTTGATGAGAGACATTTTCTACAGTGAGAATGGGACGATTGCCCAGGAAAAGGAAGAAAAAAGGTAAAGCAAGTCGTAACAACTGGGTAATAACTTCGAAGCGAACAAAAACGTAAGTACATAGAAGGGTATTCCAAGGGACCAGCAGCGCCATTAGCTCTGTTTCCACATTTAAAAATAGCAAGTAGAAGTAAAAAGGTAGAAAGAGTAAAAGAAAATACCAACTGTAGCGCGTCGCATGATGAAGGCACTGGAGGAACAACGAACACCGTGAAACCATCCGCCGGAGCGGGTACCCGAACCCACCCGTGGGCCGCGAAACGCATTACGCCGAAGGAGTCGCAATAAAGGGCTATGAAACAGCCATCGTGGAAATCGGCTTTGACGAAAAGCAAACCCAAGGCCGCGCAAAGCTAGTCATGTCATGCGATCGATCCGAACGATGAACCTAGCATTCGTAGATGTCTCCTTACATGTCCCTTGTCTCATGATTCATATTCCCACTTTTCCCACAAAACAAAGCATGCATTCAATGCCGCCCCGCCCCGGACTCCATGCATCATAGATCGACGCGCAAACTCCGCTTTCCATATTCCCAAGGACGCTCAGTAGTGTTGTGACAAATTGTCGTCGTGGTCACTCTCATGGTTGGAGGCCTCGACCACTTCTCCCAGGATGGCTCCAGCACCAGGATATGACTCAGATTGCGTGGAGTCGTTTCGGAGGTAAGAGTTTTGAAACGAGGAAAGGTGATGTGGCGCACTCATTTGCGGCATGGCAAAGCTTTGCTGTGTCATGAGCGGAGAGCTCGTGTACGGGAATGTCGCGGTTTGCGGTGTGGTTGAGCTGCGATTTGGCGTATAATGCGTGCTCAACTCGATCCGCCGGGGTACACTGCTTGAGAACGATCGCATTCTTGATGAGCTCGATGCTTGAAAGCCTGGTACTGGAGAGTAAGAATAGCCAATTCCATAAGGGAGGTGGCTGTTCGTGTCGTTGGAGGTGAGATTCTCGTGACCGTGATGAGTGTAACTCATGCTAGCTCTTAGTGGAGTCGATAACGACTCAGCACGGCTCCTGGCCACCCGATCGGCGTGGAGAGAGAGTCGGGGGATACTGTGATGTGCAGCATATAATGGCGAAGTGTTCATTGACGATGAGAAGGGGTTTGACGTTCTAGGACTCGTATCTAACGGGGCTGATGGGAACCCAAAGGGAGAGTCTCCGTGAGCAGACACTGGGGAGAGTGTGTCCGTTGCCGATTGGGGTGGTGTGAAGGTGAAGCCGCCAAAGGCAGGACTGATACCTGTCGGAGAGATGTGCGAGTCGAGAGGGCCTCGCCGTAATGTGTCGATGCTCAGAGGTCGCATCATGTTACCTTCAGGGTAAGAGGGTTGGTAAGCCCCAGGAGATGCTAAAGGCGTTCCAAGGCCATGGCCGTTGCCAAATGGTGAGTGAAGCGCCTGAGCCATGTCGAAGTCGTCTGGCAGAGCTCTTGATCGCATCATGCGTTCGCGATCGTCGCTAGTAAGCCGCTTGAGCTTAGCCCTCCTATGCAATGGTTAGCATTGCCCGACGTGACTGTGTTCGATGTGCCTACCTGTTTTGGAACCAAACTTGCACCTGTCTAGGGCTGAGACCAGGAATTTCTCGAGCGAGTCGTTCTCGGTGAGCAGCATCGGGATGGGCTTGTCGTGCGAACTCGCTCATAAGGAAGCGCGTTTGGTTGTGGGTGAGCCTGAATCTCTTCATCTTCCGCTTCTGTGCGCGAATCTCTGCAGCAGTCATGGGCGGCTTTTCTTTGTCCTCCAGCGTGTCGTCAATCATGTCGTCTCTGTCTTCGGTGATGATCTCATCACCTTGAACTTTGACATCCTCCCCGTTGCCGACATCGTGTGGAGACGGCGGTGTCAGCCTAGAGACAGGGCTGGCCGGTGCTGACCCACCAAAGATCACGGATGGAACCTCGTTCGAGTCGAGCTCGTCAAGGTTGCTCATGCTGATGCGATCTCTCGACGGCGAGTCGGACCCATTGCTGTGGTGCTTGCTGTCAAGGGTGGCGTAAGGAAAGCTCTTGTGGGTCCGGAGTAGAGGACGCTTCAGATCATAGTTGTGTCCGTTGACCTCCGCTTGAAGCAAGGCCATGTCACCCTCGGAGTGTGCGGAAGTCGTGTCCAGAGATTTTATATCCGACGAATGCCACTCGTGGTCTGCAGCGGTTGTGCTGTATGCAGACATACGCGGCGAGCTAGGCGGAGAGAGCGGAATAAAGAGGTTTCCGTCCACCATTGGCACCTTCAAGGACGTTGTCCTAGGTTCGATGTAGTATTGACGGAGAGGCTGGACTCGCTCCTGACAAGCTAAACAGTCAGCAATAGCAGGAGTGGAAGGATGGGTGGCGCTCACCTTGATGCACAGCCCTCGATTTGATTGGGCGTATCCCGAACGAGTTGACGATGCGAGTGCGCTTGAGGTGGCAAAGAGCGAACAGATGTGTGGCGCGAACTTGTTCGACTACGACGGAACGACCCACTGATTGACCGCAGAGGGGAGGATCCGATGAAGTTGCAGAGATGAACTCGATCGGTCTCCAAGCCCAGTGCGGGGTTGGACGCGGGTGATCGGCGAAGAGGGAAAGTGAGCGAGCTTTAAAGCTAGATTGAGAGTATAGACAGCTCAATGCGTTAAGGTCGCAGGACTGTCACAAACAAACAGACCTGGGGTCGTCGCGTCGGAGGAGTGTGGGATTGCTGATATGCAGGACCAAGGCTGAATGGCTGATGTCGCACCCAAGACCGGAATGAGGCGCGGAGGTTTGGTGTGACGCCAGCTCGAAATAGCAGCTGATGGGAGTGTGATACCGTAGGCCAAATAAAGAAGGACGGTGTCCGAGACCGGTAGACACTTGACACTTGACAGACGTGAGGGTAGCCCCAGAAGAGTGCAAGCGTACAGTGGAGGTCGACGATGGGGGGGGGCTCTTTGTAAGAAGATCGGGAACACCACGGAGGCTATATCAGCGATAGCGGCAGGGGAGGCGGACAGATCATTCAGACTGCAAAAGGCTTGACGGTAGTTTAGAGTGGGCGATCCGGATAAAATGAGGTTAAGAGAAGTTCGAAGACTGGGGTCGGACCACCGCCAGGGCAGCAGGGCTTCTTAGGGAAACATGATATCCTTCGAGGATCTGGAAGCTGCTGTTACACCACGAGAGGCGTGACTGCCCTCGAGGGCTAGCAGGCCCCCAAGGCAAAGATCGAGGGCACAGGGGTGCGGTACCTCGGGACGTGACCCTTTCAGACGAGGGGGGGACGGAGCGGACTCTGGCGAATCGAAGGCCGCTAGGATCAGGTGTGCTGGCGGCTGCCAGGGTCCTTTCTCGAAAGAGAATGTGAGGTGGGCATGGACATGGTTTCCGCATCGCTCGCAGGGAGCAGGGGGGGCGTGGAGAAAACCGCCGACAAGCAAAGCCTGATCCGTGGCGTTCAGCATCGAGCGTCGACGCCGATGGGGGCGCCATTATTGGCGGATGCATGCCCATAGCACACAACGGGAGAGCCAGGGGACCGCAGGGACAGCGGTAGGGATACTACAGGGCTCGGCAACGCTTGTATGCGGGGACTCGCCGCTTTAGCAGGCGGACGTGTGTGGTGATGGTGGTAAGGTTGGACTGGGCAGCGTCCTTCTAGGCCGCGCGTGGTGCAGCGTGCTGTTCTCCATGCTGCTGTCGAGCAACCAGGGCACGGCCTTTGTGACGCTGTGTCCAGGCGAGCGTGCCTATGGGAGGGCCCGTGGCTTGAGGACGCGGTCCTGTGCAAGCGTCCGTAACGGCTATGGCTGACGAGATTGCGTCAGGAACATGCTGCATCGTCAGCCTTGCCCGCTCAGTGAGCCGCTCAGCGCGCCCAAGGTGCTGCTGCATGAAAGCGAGCACGTCGGCGTCAAGGACACCGGCGAGCGACGCTTGTAGCGGTATCGAGGTGCTGCTCTGCACCTGCGCCATCAGTCCTAGCTCGGAGCTGCCGCCAATCGCAAGGCGTGCGAGAACGAGCGACAGATCTGGCTGGAGGATGCGACCCAACGGCGAAAAGCCCGGCCCGCGCCGGGAAAAGTGCTGTTTCTGAGTTTCTCGAAGCCTGCTGTGCGAACGCCTAGCGCGCAGCTGTGCTCGTCCTACAGCGGTTGACAGCGGTGCCACCAGCGCAACGTGACCATCGCCTGCGACATGTCTGGAGCCGGGGCGAGCACAACGGGACTGCTGTTGACAGCCGGCATGTCGAGGAGACCTCATGTCGGCTGGGTCAGACGGCCTCAACTCCAACAGTCCTCGCCGCTGCAGGGGAGATCTTGTCGCAATGATCAGCCACGGCGCAACGCCTTCGAGGCCTTCCGCGGTGATCAGCGCCGGGTACCCAGCGCGCCTAACTACATCTTCGCCCGTGCCCGAAGCAGAGCTCCAGCCGATGAGGCGGCGAGCCTGTCGCGTACAGAACATTGCTAGTAGACGCGAGCTTGCCCGCTGTAGACTTGCGCGCAGAGTCTTCTGAGTGCGGTGCGGCAGCTCCAGAGGCCTCGCGGCGAAACGGGCTCGGAGGAGCTTTGTGAAGCAGACGGACGTTTCGCAGACGCCGGAAACACGTTCGCTGGCGTACGCAATCTCTGAGCGCAATGCCGCGGTAGTCTCTCCAAACGCTGCCAAGCAGGCGGGCGTGTGGTTGAACGGATGCACCCCAATCGCGAGGACGGCAAGAACGTCAGGAAATGAGCAGGAGTGTGCAAGGATGGCCAGAGCGAACCCGAGCGCTCCGTTTGTGTCCGGCGCGGATATTTCGATGCATCATTGGCCGGAGCGCAGGCATAGTCGCGGTGGTTTGATAGACGACATGGATGGCGGCCTTTGACGTCGGCAGAAGATGCTTCGACCGGCTGCACTGTGCTGAGATGACAATGTTCCATTTGCAGCTACGCCCACGGCATCCCAGCGCGCCTCCCACAACTCTCCCATAGAACAGCCAGAGACACCAGACCGGTCCACCCGTGGCTAGGCCGCTTCATTGCAGCAAGACAGTCCCACCAGAACGTCAGATCCATGCCGCCGTCCTCTCGTACGCGGCCGCCGGATGGCTGCGCCTGGTGAGCGGCCTGGGCAGGCGACGATACACAAGAATCCCTTTCATTTCGGGAGCTGCAGCATCGCCCACTTCGGTGGATCGATATGCTGACAACGCATAGAGAATGAGCCTGAAGTTCGGCCAATACTTGCGACGGCCCCCCCATCCATCGCGCCCGTCTGCCTTCTATCCCGGCCCGCAACTGCCACTGTTGTGCGAGAGTGCCGGGACGCAGCCCACGGCTAGCCAGGAACAGCTCGATGGAGTGTCCCTGGATCTCCGCTGCCACAGACCATGACCTGTCATGCAATAACCCATTCCCAGGTACGAGCATACCGCTCAAGTTAGAATTCATGAACATCAGACCGCTGCAACAGTCTCCGGAGCCTGCGCCGCCTTCGCCGTCTTAGCCGCGAGTGTGGCGGTTGCGTATTGAGTGGCACAGTGGATGGTCGAGGTCATGTACCAGGGATCACGATCGTATCGATGAGAAGCGTTCGGAGACATGCACATCGTATGCCTCTGGTTCGGCAAGTGCACCTGCGATGTGCCACGGCCTAGCCATCCTGCACATCAACGCAAAGAGAAAGCTTCGTCGAAGCTGCAAGCTGCGTGCAGGCCTGGAGAATTGATACCTATCTTGTGAAAGCGTCAAGCCCGCTTGCTGCTACTCCGCCGCCATACCTGGCGTCACTTGATCTTGTTGGTCGGGCCGTTGGCCCTCGACGCTTGTATGCTCTTCTTGCGGTGCAGCATCCCTGTCTTCCGGATCAGTGGGTGCAGTGTCGTCGCCTGTCGATGTCTCCGAGCCTTTCAGCCTCTTCTCTTCGGGCGAAGCAGGCTTGTCGTATGAGCCCAGCTTCTCTTTACAACCCAAGCGGTGTTCACGCCATGTGACACTTCGTAGCTTTTCCTTCAGAAGCCGCTTGTCCTCATCCGAATGGCCTACATGGAGGTCTTCCTCCATCGTCTTGACCCGCTTTGCATAGTTGTCTAGGCTTGGCTTTGTAAATCTGATCCCACGTGAGCAAGCACAACCTGGAATGCTGATCGGATGAGCGGAACTTACCTCTCGTGGTGCTTCAGCTGCGAAAGCCCCCTTTCCGGCTCTGTGTTGGACAGAAAATGCATGCCTAAGGTAGACCTGAAAGGCTTCGGAACTTTCCTAGCCACGACAGCTCTCCTTGCCCCATCTTTGGACTCGATGAAATTATCGGCGGGGATTCTGTCGCGTGTGAAAGAGTGGCAATTCTCCATCTTCCACCTTACCCAATTCTTATCGCGGGAAAGCACGGTATCCACCATCCGATAGTAGACCTTGCCATCTGGACCGTTATGCAGGTAATTTGCGATCGAGTTCTTGATGCCCAACGCCCACTCGGTCTGTGCTTTGTGGTCAGCCGAATCGATGAAGATCATGGTGGCACGACGAGGGCGCGAACCAAGCGAGGAGGGGTTGACGGTAGGGATGGCATGGACTCACGTCTTGATCGCGAAGGGTAAACGAGTACTGCATGGACTTCTGCGCGTCCTGATAGTACGGCTTGCTCTTAGACTCTTCTGTAAGCGTCAAGAGAAAGTCGATCATGATCAGTGCTTGGACCAAGATGTGGCGTTGGAAAGCAAGGTCGCTCAACTGCGGTTCATCAGTCAAAGCTTCCTAGCAAGATATCGAGAATGACGCATACCTCGAGCTTGAACAGATCGCGGCTGGTTAGATACTTCGGATTGAATGCGCTTGCAAACTGGTCATAGCTGTCGTCCGGTCGTGACTGCGTTCCTGGCTTGTGCGCTGATTCTCCGGCTTGAATGACCTTTGGTACCTCCTTGAACTTTGCCAATGTAGCCTCCAAGCCACGCTGGAACTCTTGGAATTTGTCTTCTTCAAATAATAGCGGAGGGTTCGAAAACAAATGCTGTAGTGACCAGAAAATTGGATACAGCTCATCGACAGCCATGGTAGGTTTTCGTTCCTTGTCCGCCTTCTCGTCGTCTGTCAACTTGACGTTTGGCTCTGTTGCTGACGTTCTGTCTTTGACATGGCTTCTAGGACCGCTCGCATCGACTTGCATCTCGTCGCCGGCTGGCGATCCATCTTTGACAGCACTTACAGGACCACTCGCATCGACCTGCATCGCATCTTCGGTGGGCGGCGACTTTTGCACCAGAAAATCCTCGAAAGTTGTTACATTTTCGGTGTGGAATTTGCCGCGCAAGTTCACGGAGCTTTTGTCGCCTAGTGGAAAGCTCCGGAAAAGGAAGATGTAGACGCGGCCACAGAATACGGGGTCCTCTGCTCGAGATAGGCGGCGAAGCAGCTCGTTGCATAGACGCAAGATGACCAAGTCTTTGCTCTGAGATCTTGCCTACATGAGAGTCAGCTTTTGCGGCGGGAATAGACCAAACCGACGTACAGCAATGAGCACCTCTCTCCGTGATTCGAGAAAGCCGAGTGCAATCTGGCATTTTTCGATCGACAGACTATCGAGTAGCTCTTCGAGCAGCAGTAATACGAGCTGCGGGGAACATATATCTGGTGTGGTCAGGAAAAGCCACGGCGCGAGACTGACTGGGACTTACTTCGGTCTCCGCAGTACTGAAGTATATCCAGGAGATTCCATACGGTTACGAAGGATGCATCTTCAATCTCGGTAGAGCCCTGGAAGATGTGAGCTCATACGTCTCGGTGCTTGGGTTCGACTTACAACGCTGGCGTAAAATATTGTCTTCGCGGCACCCTCGATCAAAGAACTAAGGGGCTCCTCGCCAATATCTGGAAAGTCTACAAGGGGCTCATCGTCGTCCACCAGCGCTGATACCTGGAGGGGAGGGTCGATTGAAGTGCTGCGCTTGGTCGCACGTGCACGATGCAACAAGTCATATAGTCTCGTTGTGACAACGTTCTCCGACGGGACGTCAGAGGCAGCCATGCCGTGGTGAAAGGATGTAATAACGCGCTAAGCTCGGTGACGGAAGAGAGGTTGCGAGAGACGTCGCGAGAGCCCAGGGTGTCGTTGTTTCTTGTCGATAGGTCGGGCACAATTAGTGTTGCGACAAAGAAAGGTCCGTTGTAATCCAGTATTCACTAGCAGAGCCTTTGGCACAGCGGTAAGTTTCTCGTTGATCGTTGTTATTTGCATGTAGTGAAGCTAGCTGGCGGTTGATTCAAAAGTTCACGACGAAGCTACAATTAAGGTTGCTCTAGTGCTTTCATATAGTCTTGGCGCATAATTATGTCAGCAGCCTCTTTACGCGGTCGCGTCTTCCGTCCATCGGGCGCGTCGCGGCGTTGCATGGGTTACTGAACATCTAACAATCGCCAACATTTAGTGATTACCGCATCCACTTCTGGTTGTCACCAGCACCAGTTCACACTTTCCCACCAGCTTACGAACTCCGAAGTTGCCGGCCATCTTCAAACCGTCCTCGCCTTGAACGTGTTCTTGTGGGGCGTCGCATACTTCTCAGAACCAAGACCCAGCCTCGCAGACGGGCGGCATGGCCCTGGTCGATCCCCCGACGCGCGATGTACCCTCTGATGACGAGCTGGACGCCATACTGAACGGCACCCTCGACGGCCAGAATATCTTCGATACAAGCAATGTCCAAGCGGAAGAGCCAACTTCAAAAGCTCAAAGGTCAGTGGGCAATGAGGGAGGACTAGGTATTGACGAAGAGATCAAGGTGGTCAAGAAACGACAACCAATCCCCAAACTCGACGAGAACAGACTGCTGTCGGACCCAGGCATTCCCAAGCTGCGGAGGATAACGAAGGAGCGTTTGAAGTTCAAAGGCAAGGGCCACGAAGTACGCTTCTCTATAAGATTGAATCTCGTGCAACAGCTGACACCATGACAGTACGGAGACATTGCGCGAATGCTCAACATGTACCAGTTGTGGCTGGACGACCTCTACCCCCGTGCCAAGTTCGCAGACGGCCTGACTATTATCGAGAAACTGGGCCACACAAAGCGGATACAGCTCATGAGGAAACAATGGATAAACGAGGGGAAACCGAGACATAATGTGGAGGACGAAGATGACGTGGAACCGATCGAGCTCGTTCAGACGCGGCAGACATATACGGGACAAATGGAGGGTGTAGAGATGGAAAATGCACCACAGAGTGAAGATGTACGACGCGCTTCACCGGAGAGAATAGACGACATAGCGGGCGCATTGCCCGACGATGGCCCAGACGAGGATGAACTGGACGCATTGCTGGCGGAGAGCGAGGTGCCTGCCGCCTCCATAGTACGAGCACATGTGCCCTCCAAGGCAGTAACAGAAGTCGACGATCCATTTGCAGACGAAATGGAAGCAATGGCAGGCATGGAATGGTAGGCTCTCGCGACAGGTTGTTACTTCAACGCGGTGTGGGTAATCCATTACGACAGTGGAGCAGCAGTGTTTGGCAATTCAATCCAGGAGATACCCAAGTTACATAGCGAAGGCGTCAAATAACTAGCCAGAGTGCATTGAAATCGAGCTTGATATGTTCATTGGAGAAGTTGCTGTGCAAGTGGGTCTCTGCCCCGCGGCCGCTTCCATTCGCCGGCCTTGGCACCATCAACTGTTTGTCGTGACCTCACCAGAGCTCCACGACATTTGCGAAACCACCTCTACAGTGCCAACATGGAGGGACTCGAAACGGAACTCGAACGGCTGCGGCTTGGATACAGCTCTGCAGGCTCGAATGATGCAGGTTGGATCGACACCCTTGCGAGCAAACAGCGCCCGCTGAAACGACCGCGCAAGACCAAAGAAAACATCAAGCAAGAGCTGGAACATGAATTTCTCACGCCGTCTCGGTCGTTCAGTACGCAGTGGTTGAACCAGTTGCAGCAGCGGTGGGAAACACCTACTAATTATCGTGGCCTCTTCGATATCGCCCCAACTCAAACACGCACCATCATCCGCTTTACGCGCGAAGGACTGGAAGGCCGTGTCACCGGATATAAAGAGGTCACAGTGCCAGCAAACTCTGCGACAGCGAAGAATTCAACATCGCTCCTACGGAAGCCCGTAAATCGAGCTGAGTTTGTCCGTGGCGCGTCTGGGTTCTTCCCATTCGCTCCAGGTGGGCTGGATGGCGTGGAGGCTATTGCTGCTATCGAAGACCAAGCACTCTCGCGACATGAGACGGCAAATGCTAAATCGTCAGGCGGACTTGACCGTGTGATCAATTTTAGCACGGAAGGTGGTCTTTTGGAGATACCGCCGGGCTTTACGCGAGGGCTTGATTTCGAGAAGAAAGCTTCGATGGACACGAAGACTGCCAAGGAGGTTGAAGACACACTCGGCGAGGAGCCGGCACCGGCGAAGCTTGATGAGGCTGGAGAAGATGGCGTCGAAGAGACCGACGGGGGCGTCACGCCTGAAGACGAGTCTCAGACCACTGCTGACGAAGAGATTGACTCTCTCCTGCCAGTCGAATTCCCAGCTCTCGCCCCCCATGGAGCTCTATCAATGGCGGCCTCCAAGAAGGGCGGGAAAGAATGGGCCCATATGGTGGACGTCAACCGAGACATACACAACTTTCGAGAACTTGTACCCGATCCGGCGCGCGAGTATCCTTTTGAGCTTGACACCTTTCAAAAAGAAGCTGTCTATCATCTTGAAAACGGAGACTCCGTCTTTGTCGCTGCACATACCTCTGCTGGTAAGACTGTGGTTGCCGAATACGCCATAGCTCTAGCAGCAAAACACATGACCAAGGCCATCTATACGTCGCCCATCAAAGCGCTGAGCAATCAAAAATTTCGGGATTTTCGGCTCATTTTCGACGATGTCGGTATCCTAACGGGAGATGTCCAGATTCGTCCTGAGGCTAGTTGCCTTATCATGACTACTGAAATTCTCCGAAGTATGCTGTACCGTGGAGCAGATCTTATTCGAGACGTAGAGTTTGTAATATTCGACGAGGTCCACTATGTGAACGATGCAGAGCGCGGTGTTGTCTGGGAGGAGGTCATCATCATGCTTCCAGAGCATGTCACGCTGATCCTTCTCTCAGCCACAGTGCCAAACACATACGAGTTTGCTTCGTGGGTGGGCAGGACCAAAAAGAAGGACATTTATGTCATTTCCACACCTAAACGCCCCATCCCTCTTGAGCACTATCTTTGGGCAACCAAAAGCATGCATAAGATTGTCACTGCCGACAAGAAGTTTTTGGAGGCTGGATGGAAAGAAGCAAATGACATCCTCTCCGGCAAAGACAAGGTGAAGGAACTACCGGCCAACGACAATCAAGGCGGAAGAGGTGGTGCGCGTGGCGGAGCTAGAGGAGGTCAGAACCAGCGCGGTAGAGGTCAGCAGCAAGGACAACGAGGAGGAGCACAGCGAGGTGGTGGTGCGCCCGCTCAGAGAGGTCGAGGTAACATTGCCCGAACAGGTCGCGGCGGAGGCAGAACATCAGCTGCCCAGGACCGAAACATCTGGGTCCACCTTATTCAACACCTGCGCAGCAAAGAGCTACTTCCCGCTTGCATCTTCGTATTCTCCAAGAAACGTTGCGAAGAGAATGCGGATGCCCTCTCGAATATTGACTACTGCACGGCTGCGGAGAAGAGCGCCATCCACATGACTATCGAGAAGTCCCTTGCCAGACTCAGCCCAGAAGACCGCGCACTTCCTCAGATCGCTAAGCTCAGAGAGATGCTGAGTAGAGGCATCGCAGTACATCATGGTGGCATGTTGCCAATCGTCAAAGAGGTGGTTGAGATCTTGTTTGCTCGGACACTGGTAAAGGTCCTCTTTGCGACGGAGACGTTTGCTATGGGTCTGAACCTGCCGACTAGAACTGTGGTGTTCTCTGGCTTTCGAAAACATGATGGCCGCTCATTCCGTGATCTGTTACCTGGCGAATACACGCAGATGGCGGGACGTGCAGGACGTAGAGGCCTGGATACTGTGGGCACTGTCATCATCTGCGCTCCAGGGGGAGATTCAGCTCCGCCAATCACTGGACTAAGACAGATGATGCTAGGAGAGCCCACCAAGCTTCGATCGCAGTTCCGACTCACCTACAACATGATCCTCAACCTCTTGCGCGTCGAAGCTCTGAAGATTGAAGAGATGATCAAGCGTAGCTTCAGCGAGCATGCAACCCAGGCCCTGCTACCCGAACACGAGCAGAAAGTCAAGCTCTCAGAGGCGGACCTCGAAAAGGTGAAGAGGGAGCCATGTGACATCTGCGATATCGATCTCGAAGCATGCCATCAATCTTGCATGGACTATCAACGTCTCACGAATGAGCTACACCTGGCCTTGTTGAACAATCCGGTCGGACGCCGGATATTTGGTCCGAACCGGCTGGTAGTGTACAAGAAGGTAGGATGTTGTGGCGCAAATCTGCGAAACAAGCTGACACGTACAGAATGATGTCCGGACAGTAGGCATGCTCACGCGAGAAGGGACCAGTAGAGGGAACGAGCCCACAGTCCAAGTCTTAGAAATTGCAGCAAACCAGCAGCGTAAGGCTGATGACCTGTTGCCGTATTTGTCACCATTCGCGCAATTTTACCGTTCTTTGCCGAATAATCCGAAAGAGCTCATTCTCAAGCGCGCTCTAATCCCACTAAACGACATAGAGTGCTTGACGCGCACGGTCATTGATATTCCAGAAGGAGTGGAGAATCTCTTCAAGAAGAAGGGTAACACGCATTCGTTATTCGTTTGGTTGCTCGAGCTTACAGTTTTACAGATGCGCTCAAACTTGCTCAAGATCAATTCCTGCCTCTATGCCAGTCATGGAATTATGAGGACTGGGATGAGTACGACTACGACCGCATCAAGATGCTCAAGTTCAGAGAGATTGAGATGGCAAGAAGGAAGGCAGGACAGGAAGCTACCCAACGAGAGTGCTTAAAGTGTCCAAACTTCCTGAAACATGCAAGTAAACCATCCCAATCTCGAACGTATTGCTGATAAATGTAGCTCGCTATGGAACACGACCAGTGGCTGATCAAGGACAACATTCTGCAGCTCCGACAGCTCATGTCAGATCAAAACCTCCAGCTGCTGCCCGACTACGAACAACGAATATCCGTGTTGAAAGAGCTGGGCTTTGTCGACGAGGACTCTCGTGTTGAGCTGAAGGGCAAAGTTGCATGCGAGGTATGCTACCCTTGTCTTGATACTGGCTGCAGCTTCACGCTAACGCTTGCGCCAGATTCACTCCGCCGACGAGCTCGTCCTTACCGAATTGATCCTCGAGAACGTTCTTGCTACCTATGAGCCGGAAGAGATCGTCGCTCTCCTCTCCGCATTTGTATTCCAGGAGAAAACGGATGTTGAACCTACACTGACCGCCAGTCTCGAACGCGGTGTCGCCAAGATTGTCGAAATTTCCGAGAAGGTGAACAAACTACAGACACTTCACCAAGTCATTCTCTCGTCGGACGACTCCAACGACTTTGTCAGCAAGCCTCGATTTGGCATGGTGGAAGTCGTGTATGAATGGGCGCGAGGCATGTCATTCAACCGCATCACCGATCTGACCGATGTCATGGAAGGGACCATCGTGAGGATTATTACGCGGCTGGATGAGACGTGCAGGGAGGTCAAGAATGCGGCGAGGATCATTGGGGATCCGACGTTGTTTCAGAAGATGGGCACCTGTCAGGAACTGATCAAGCGGTAAGTTAGACCTTTCGTCTGGGACAGAGAGCAGAGATGCTCCTTGCGATGCTGAGGAGGGATTATGCTGACAATCTGAAATAGCGACATCTGCAACTGCGCAAGCTTGTACCTGTAAGGTGCAGCCCATGCCAGCTTGACCAACTTTGATGGGGAAGCCGACTGGAGCGAAGGAGCGTTTGGAGATGCGAGAAGGGGCTTATCACTGGCACAATTATTATAGCTCGATGTTTCCAGTTGGGGCTGCATGTGGTGGGCTCTGGCAGGATGACGAGGAAAGAGACGTGGTTGCCTTGACCACGGTATGGCATGACAGCAGCAGTAGCTCCATGTCAAATTAATGCCCGATCTGTTGCCGAGCGTCTGACGTGGACTGATGATATGATGCTGTACATAGATGCGCCCAGAAAACAACAGGATGAGTGAAGACGTTTCTTCCTGATGCCTTTGTCCTGCATAGCACTATCACGTTCGTTTGAGTGATTATGCACCCGGTAAGGCTGGGAGGGGAGGGAAGGATCAAAGGCTGCAGCATTCCGGAGAAGGTAAGCATCATGCACGATGTTCCTTTCGGGGGCATTCCGTCCGACCAAGCATCAGTCTCACTCGCGTAAAGTGGTGGTGGGATAAGCTGCGATTCGCGGCTGGCGGACGAGCAGTTCAGCGCCGTGCCGTCTATTTGTGAATGATGTGCGAGTGTCGAGACGACACACGACCGCACGATGAAGCGGTATGTCATGAGTGGATTGCTGGCTCTGAGGTTTCGCAGACGTGCTAACGTGCGGGTGTGGGGAAGGCGGCAGCGGGCAATAGGGTACCTGCGTCTCCCAACGCAGCAAACGCAGTAGCCGCGCAGGCCTCCGCACCGGCAGCCTCGCCCGGCGCGTGGGCAGTCGGCAGGAGTGGACAGGAGGGAGAGGAGGGGAGAGGAGAGGTCAGACGGCACATGTGTAGATGGCGGCGATGCACATATGCAGGCTGCGCGCATGCTGGGGGGGTGCTGGAGTGAAGGAGCCACGTGCAGAGGGCGCTAGCGTCTAGCTTGGTATTTCGCACCTGCAAATTCGACCCCCACCAGAGTCGCTCTTTCTTTTGCTGGAAAGGCTCACAACACGCCAGAGGGGGCCAGACACACCGAAAGAAAGGCTCGACCGTGGACCACGCACCGCCGCATCGCGCCCCGAACCCCCCGATTGCTGCCTCGAGGCGCACCGCACGCGTTGATCTCGCCTGCCGTCCCCCGCGCTGCTCACCGCACCCCGAGTTGAGCTCACGCTGCCCACCCGCGACCCTTTGCACCTGGCCGCCCACGGCCACGACCCCTCGACACCGCCCACCATGGACGTCACGGCCCTGCGGGAGCGCGTCAAGAACACGCTCGACGCCAATGCCGCCATCCGCCAGGCCGCTGAGCTCGATCTTAAACATGTAGGCGCCAGCGCTGCGGTCCGCATCGTGTAGCATCCTAACCGTCCCAGGCCGAAGAGCAGCCTGGCTTCACAGACGCCCTGCTGAACATCCTCGAGAGCGAGCAGGACCAGGCCGTCCGCCTGTCCGGTAAGCCCCCGCCCCGCGCGCGCGCACCGTCGGCCGCGAGTACTGACTGTGCGCCCAGCTGTCGTGTACCTCAAGAACCGCGTCTCCAAGGGCTGGAGCCCCGCCGAAGAGTTCAGCCAGGCGAAGCCCATACCCGAAGAGGAGAAGGAGTCGTTCCGGAATCGCCTCGTCCCCGTCCTCGTGGCCTCGCAGGCCAACATCCGCGCCCAGCTCATCCCCACCCTCCAGAAGATCCTCGCCTTCGACTTCCCCCAGAAGTGGCCCAATTTCCTCGACATCACCATACAACTGCTGAATACGGGGGACATCTCGTCTGTGTTTGCCGGTGTGCAGTGCTTGCTGGCCATATGCAAGATCTACAGGTTCAAGTCGGGCGAGAACCGCGCCGACTTTGACAAGATTGTCGCCATGGCCTTTCCGCAGCTGCTCAATCTCGGCAACCAGCTGGCCAACGAGACGAGCTTGGAGGCAGGCGAAATCCTGAGGACTGTGCTGAAGGTGTACAAGCATGCGATATACGTGAGGATGCCAAACTTGACACAGCGAGCACAGGGCTGACCAAGACGCAGTTTGACCTCCCCGCTTCGCTGCGCGAACAGAACACCATGATCAGCTGGTGCACTCTATTCTTGACCGTCGTCGGCAAGGAGCCTCCAGAGTGCTCCATGACTGACGAGCCCGAGGAGCGCGAGACGAACCATTGGTGGAAGGCGAAGAAATGGTCGTATGCGAACTTGAACAGGCTATATGTTCGGTGGGTGCTGGCAGCATACACGCAACGACTCGTGTCGGCTAACACTGCACAGATATGGCAACCCTTCCGCGCTAACCAAGAACAACGATGTCGATTACTCCGAGGTCGCCAAGTACTTCATCGCCAACTTCGCGCCCGAGATCCTCAAAATATACCTACAGCAGGTGGAGAAGTGGGTCGCCAAGCAGTTGTGGCTGTCCAAGGCCAGCCTGTACTACACGCTCAACTTCTTGGACGAGTGCATCAAGCCCAAGTCCATGTGGAATCTTCTGAAACCGCACACGGAGAACCTGATCGCCCACTTAATATTCCCGGTGCTGTGCCAGTCGGATGAAGACATTGAGCTTTTCGAAGATGAGCCCCAGGAATACCTGCATCGGAAGCTAAACTTCTATGAGGAGGTCACGTCTCCAGACGTTGCTGCAACCAATTTCCTCGTTACACTTACCAAAAGTCGGCGGAAGCAGACATTCAGTGTCCTCAACTTCGTCAACGAAATGGTCAACCGCTATGAATCTGCGTCGGACAACGAGAAGAACCCACGGGAAAAGGAGGGTGCACTGCGCATGATCGGCACGCTTTCCGGTGTTATCCTGGGGAAGAAGAGCCCAATTGCGGACCAGGTGGAATACTTTTTCGTCCGCCATGTCTTCCCTGAGTTCCGAAGCCCCCACGGATTTCTCCGAGCCCGAGCGTGCGATACTTTGGAGAAATTCGAGCAGCTCGACTTCAAGGAGCCGAACAATCTCATCATCATCTATCGTAACATTTTGGAGTCGATGGCGGATCCGACCCTTCCAGTCCGGGTTTCGGCAGCTTTGGCCCTGCAACCGCTCATCCGACACGATATCATTCGAACTAATATGAAACAAAACATTCCTCAAGTCATGCAACAGCTACTCAAACTTGCCAACGAAGTCGATGTCGATGCTCTGGCTAATGTCATGGAAGAGTTCGTCGAAGTCTTCGCGCCCGAGCTCACACCCTTCGCAGTCGCGCTGAGCGAGCAGTTACGGGATACATACCTACGCATAGTTCAAGAGCTGGTATCGCGCAATCAAGAGAAGGGTGATGAAAACGAGTACGGCGACTTCTTAGACGAGAAGAGCATCACTGCACTTGGTGTACTGCAGACCATTGGCACCCTCATCCTTACGCTGGAGAGCACGCCGGATGTTCTGCTGCACTTAGAGACGATCCTTATGCCGGTCATCACTATCACGCTTGAGAACAAGCTATACGGTAAGCGGTTTCATCATGTCACCTCCCACCGCCCTCAAGCTAAATTCATTTGCAGATCTATACAACGAGGTGTTCGAGATTATTGATAGCTGCACATTCGCCGCCAAGAGCATATCAGTCACCATGTGGCAGGCCTTTGAATTGATCCATCGGACGTTCAAGGCTGGAGCTGAGCTCTATCTTGAAGGTACCATTATCTCCTCATGTTCCTAGGGAAGGTTACTAACTAGTGTAGATATGTTGCCCGCTCTGGAAAATTTCGTCAATTACGGAACACAGACGTTAGTGCAAAACAGGCAATACCTTGATGCGATTGTCGATATGGTGCGGACCATTTTTAAAGACGACAAGGTTGGCGGCGTAGATCGCATATGCGGATGCAAGCTGGCCGAGATCATCATGCTGAACATGCGTGGTCATGTCGACGAATACGTGCCGGAGTTCATATCGCTCACAATGAGTGTGCTGATGAGCGACGAGCCAAAGGTCAAGTCCCTGCGGATACATCTTATGGAGGTGGTCATCAACGCCATCTACTACAACCCGGTGTTGGCGCTCCATGTGCTCGAGGCAAATGGCTGGACCAACAAGTTCTTCAGCCTTTGGTTCTCAAATATCGACAGCTTTACCCGAGTGCACGACAAGAAGCTGTCCATATCAGGCATTTGCGCGCTTCTCACTTTGAAAGGCCAGGATGTCCCGGTTAGCGTTCAGCAGGGCTGGCCGCGTCTGCTGCAGGGTGTTGTACGCCTGTTTCAGACACTGCCTGCTGCTCTGAAGAGTAAGCTTGGTCAATTCTAAATATGAACGCATACTGACGTGTGATACAGACCGTGAGGAAGCAAAGAAGGAGGACAATTTCGAGTTCGGGAACGACTACGATGAGGAAGAGGATGAGGAGTGGGAGCAGGAGCAGGATTGGAATAACGAGACCGATGAAGTGGAAGGAGATATCAAGGACGAGAGTGCCGCGTATCTTGAATTCCTCAATGAGGAGGTAAGACGCCTCTGCATGATGCGACACATGATTACAGTACTGATCTTGCCCAGGCTCAAAAGTTCACTGCCGTTAGCGACGACGATGACGACGAGCTTGAAGAAGAAAGTCTCCTAGAGACACCGCTCGACAAGGTCGAGCCTTATAGCATGTTCAAGCATGCTTTATTCCGTATGTATCCCAAGCTACTTTGAGATTCAAGACTTGCTGACAACACACAGGCCTGCAACAAGAACAGCCCGCACTCTACGAAAACCTCACAAAGAACCTCAACCCAGACGAACAGCAAGTGGTTCAAGCAGCCGTCCACCAAGCCGACGTCATTGCCACAGCAGCCGCACAGGCGGCTGCTCAAGCGCAAACTGCTCTGCAACAAGGCAGCCAGTCAAATGGGGGTCCCGTTGTATCACCCCAGTAGTCCTCGCGGAGTTTTTTAGATTCTTCAAGAATATAGATAACCACACTTCTCGTACTGTGTTGGATCTCTTCTATTCTCATGTTGGCCCCTCTGTTTAGCGAGCATTCTGGGTACAGTGTTATATCTTCGATTATCGAAAGAGAACGACCCCCTATGGCGTTTGTGTTGCGCGGTTGTGAACATGGGTGGCTTGGTTGATGGGAGGGGTGTCTTGGAGGAAATGGCGTAATTCCGTGTAGTCGGCTTGTGGAGGGGGAAAAGATGAAGGTGTGGGCAACCACGGGCGGAGCGGAGCAGAGCCAAGCAGAGTTTAGACCCTTGGTACGGGAACTGAGAAAGAGATCGCTGTGTGCAATTTGAGTTTTGTATTTGCTGGGACGGATGAGGCTCGGTTGCCCATCCTAGATTTTGTTTCCACTTGAGAGTGAACAGGCTTAGCTAAGAAGACAATTCTGGGAAGCATCTCCAAGTGCCGTTTGGTGTTGTGAAGTGGGCTGTAAGCAGTGTCTGGCGGGTCAAAATTTTGGCCACAGACTGACACTAACTTGTTGCCGGACGCACATATATCCCATAGCGTCGCGCCATAGTTGCCATTTAGCTCGCTTTCCGGGCTGGTTGGATGCCTGATAGTCGAGATTACAGTTCCTGCTTTGGTTGCTTCTAAGAGACTAGTTGGGATGGGGAACACTGCTGCCGTAAATTGCTCGCCGCGCAGACCTTTGGAAGAGAGGAAACGTTAATCGAGCGCACGAAGAGATAGGACCCACTGCCTCCCCGATCTGGCGTTGGATACGGATGGTCGAAGCAAGGCCGACGGTAGCCTACTGATAATAGCTAGCGTGCGACTTCACCAATGTCATCTCCTAACGCTTAGATACCTGTCATTCCAGTTTCTAGGGCATGAGATCTAATTTTTTTAAACATTCGAGAGGTACATTCATGCAAAGTACGCAATCACTACAGAAGCGACACTCAGACCCTGCACAACCTCCCTTGCTGCGTCGGCAACCCCTGCGTTCCTTCCACAATCCACTCATCACTCCCAACCCCAGTAACAGCGTAGAACACCCACCAGGGATCCGCCGCTCGTTTGATAGCCAGCAACCTCTCGTAATTGCTCCCATAGAAAGCTTCTTGGAAGTTGGGCTCCTCGGTGTTAGCTTCATTCATGTAGGCGCCGCTCGTCGGACTCGCATCGCGCCATTTCTGCGCGTACTCCATGAGCCTCTTCTGTTGGCTGATCTGCTGCGCGGGCGTAGTCCCCGGACCGTACGAGCCAGTGTCGAAGCCGGTTGCGTGCATGATGGCTGTTCGGAAGTGTGGATTGACTGCAGAGTTGGTGCCGGGGTATCCGGCCGTCTCGGTGGAGGGGTGGTAGTCGACGCTGTGGAAGGAGTACCCGCCGTCCTCGACCCAAGAGCGAATGGCCGCCATGGTCGCGTTGAACTCGGTCGAAAGGGGATCCACGAAATTGGAACGTGGGAACAGTCGCGATGCCATACGGCCGTTACTCACACCTTCTCCGGGAGCAACGCGCCCGGCGTACGCGGCAAATGTCGGCCACCATTGCGGGCGTGGATTGGCTACGTCGATGCCGATATCGTTTAGCTCCGTGATCATGGGCTCCATGAATTTGCTGAGCTCGTCCGCTGACATGTCAGGCATAGTGACTTGACCTGTGAGGGTGAAGCTGCGACGCGCATTGCCGATTGGGGGCTGTGTACTAATGGTGTTCCATCCGATTCCCTTTGCATCGTTGACGCGGACGAGGTGGGAAAAGTAGATTCGGACTCCTTCCCAGAAAGTGTCTGTAGGAAGTTGAGTGCTCGTTCTTAGGTTGAAGGAAGACACTCCGACGCTGACAGGATCGTGAGCTTTGATCACGGCCGAGGTCACAATGCCAAAGTTGCCTAGAGGTGTAAGCAATTAAGGCGACGCTGTGGTGTTGGTCTTACTTGGTCCGCCACCACGAATAGCCTGGCATTTTAGTTAGCAAGTACATTAGTGGGAGCCTTCGCATCAGGGTCACTTACCCAAAACAAGTCTTCGTTCTCCTGCGGATCTGCATGTACGAACCTTCCATCAGCAGTAACCACTTCCAGAGAAAGTACCTGATCGACCATCAATCCCAATTTACTGGATAGATACCCAAAACCTCCACCCTGCATATAGCCACCAAGGGCTCCAACCGTTGTCGAACCAGGCGTTAAAATTGTGACGTTGTTTTCTCCCTGATGACGGACAAGGTCGTATTGCTCTAAGGCTGCGCCAACTCTTGCGGCCCTTCCTTCATACTCTGCGATTCGAATCGAAGGCAAATACTCAAAAGCTTTGAGTGGGTGCACATAGACCTGCAACGCGCCACCGCCGGTGTTTCTGCCAATGAAGTCATGGCCAGTGTTTCTACCACTGTTAAATCCTGCAGGGTAACGACTACAGGTTCGCAACGTACTTGATCGTCAAACGAATATTATTATTTCGTGCAAAATTGACCGCGAGCTGGATATGTTTGACCGTGGAAGCAACCACAGCATATGCTGGATAACTAGAGATGTTGCACGCAATCTCCGGGGCCGGACTCTGATCTGCACTAGGCACAGGACAGGGGTTTCCGAGAGTCCACTGCGCGAAAGGCGTTACTGGATCTTCCTTTCTGTGAGAAAGGTCAGCATCATCAATCTCGAATGAAGAAGCAGTCGTACACAAAATTAGAGCTACGTGCTCCCTGTCTAGCAGCCTCGCACTTGGCAGCGTCTTCGTACTGCCCCTCGTAACAAGCTGCCGTTGGTGGAATGCCCTTGACTAGTGTACCCCCTAGGCTTGTGTTGAAGTCGTTCCATCGCTCGGGAGAAGGCCAATTGGTGTCTCCAGGAAATGTCTTGCATCTTGCTATAGCACCAGCAGGAAGCTCGCCAAAGGCAATGTCCGAGTTGTTGGTCACATCAGAAGCTGTAAGCTGCGTCTCCTCGTACGGAAAGTTGTAGGCAAAAGACGATGTGGCAGTAAGCGCTGCAAAGAATAGAAATCCGGCGAAAGAAAACATGGTGGAAGGGTGTAGGGCGCTAGAAGTATTTCATGATGCGTAATACAGTGACCGAGACGGCAGTTTTTATAGAAGGTACACTGGACCGAGTTCACACCCCTCCAAGATAACGGAGCTCCCAATGTGGACTCTCATTCCAAATTCCCCGTATATGGAAGGAGGTACGATGGAGCCTCGCTCGTAACTTAGCATTTTGAGAAGCCACGGGACCACACACACACATAGAAAATCTACCCAGAAGTATTACTCGCCGGAGACTAGGTTGTACCCAGAGTTATGGATCCCTCTTGTTTAGCCAGAAGTGGTATGCTGACACTGCCGTATTTGCGCAATCTAAGCTGCATGCCGAGCGTCGTATCTGCGGCGAGAGCGCCGATAGACGGGTCTGGTGTAGTAGCTTGCCTGTGTGGCGGGCTAAGAATGTTGCAAATACGATACGTATCTGGGTCTCCGGTGTGCTCGCATTGGGGACTAGAGTGATGCTTATCGCCAAGTGTCAAAGAACGGGTTGGTGGTGCGATAATCGCAGCGGAGTGCGCACAGCCGATTCATGATATAGCGATGGTCTAGCGTGATTCACAGCCTCACGCAATTAGTTGTGAAGCGCACACTTGCCGATGGGTGCCGCCAGGGTCTAATGGCGGTGATGGATAGGGTGTGGTACTGTCCTATGCTCAATGTGGGGTCACTAGCGCAGTCGGTAAGCTCGGCGTCCTTGGGTCAGGTCAGCTGGTCTAATAAACAGATATCTACGACAAAGTCTACATAGATGGACAATGAAATACAGCTTACACACTCTGGAAAAAGATGTTACCCACCACGTTGCCCGAGTCGCGCATCATCCTTGATGCCGTTGTGTGACCGAATGGCGAATTCGCCTGGCGAGCAGCGTGAAGTAAGTCTGATGTTGATTCGAATTCGGCTGATGACTCTCAATAGAACTCAGTATGATGAGTACGCTCGATCACTTTGAGCGCAGCAGGGTTGAATATGAGAGGGTGCCCTCTGGAACAAAGAGGACATGCGAAACTACAATACGGAGCATGTTGCTTGCGGTGTCGAAAGGAAGTCAGCAAGATGCTATACGCACGATCATCAAGCGATTCGTAAAGCCGTGACTGCCATTGACAGTAGAAAGCCTCCCCCGAAAACACACTCCCACGTCTCGAACCATTTCCACTTGGCAATAACCGCAAGACATCAGGTATGTTTTCTCAATATGCCCATCTTAGACCATCTTGGACCATCCCTTCCCTACCCCCATGTTCTCTGATATGTTCCTAACCGTGAAACTAGCACTTTACTAACATTAGAGGTAAATAACGGAGTGGAGCTCTATCGCCTCCATCAATACCGTCCCCTTCCACGCCTTGGAAAGTACCGGTCTCCATGCCAGTGTGCACGACGACCATGGTCATTGTTCCTAGAAAGATACCGTGGCTGATCAAAACCACGTCTGTTAGGCGAAGGGGATCGACGTCGAGAGTACATGGAGTATCCGTTGTAATGACGAGGCGACTCGCGCCCACGGTCGAGAGGAGACAGAGACCTATTATGGCGGCCGTAGTCTGGATCTTCCTGATGCAGCTGATCCAAATCATTCGGATGGCGGCCTTTTTGTGGCTGGTATGTATGTTCATGGTCACGGGTGCCGTGCTCCTCGTACCGATAGACGGGTGGTGAAGGAGAAGGCCCGCGGCCACGGTACCGGTGGCTAGACTGAGATCTCTCTCGACGGAGATTGTCTCGGCGATGAGGCGTGTCGTAGGGATGAGCGGAGCGGACTTCGTCGTGGGCATCGTATGGCTGGACTCGCTGGTGATAGTCGCGGTCTCGGTGAAAAGGCCGCTCGAAGTGTACTAGCGGAGGCGAACGAGACCGTTGGCGGTGGTGCCTCTGAGTATCGACCTGGACTGGCGGAGCGCGGGGCAAAGGAGGTGCGAGTTGACCCAATGGGGTGGTAGCTTCCACCGTCTCGACAGGCTCCCGACACGCCAGGCCAAGTGGAACGAGGTTCGCGGCCGAAGCCTTGGGGCCGAAACACTGAGCATCGACAGCACTGTCGGAGATAGGCGGAGGGCTCGTACGGGCTGCCGTGTACCGTCGCAGCAGGCGTCGCGAGGGATTCTCGTACGTGTCGGCAAGCTCTTGCTGCTCATCGGTGTCATCGTTCTTATGCGTCGCCGTGGTCGAGGGGGGAGAGACGAGCATGCCGTGGGCTGAAACAACATCTACGAGCTCGAGCTCGACGGAAGAGACCATCGGCGCGACTGGTGCAGTGTATACACTCGAGACGAGTCGTCTGCGCGGGCCGAGCGGAGTGAGATTAGCGGCCGTGGCCTGCGGACCACCAACCATGGTGGCTAGAGGCTGCGTACTAGTTCGGGACGTGAGTTTGTCGACAGGGCATGTATATTCCAATGTTATGCGTCCGGGAGACCGAGGTAGGCGGGTGAGGTGAGGCCGACGGCTAGGGAAGGTGCGACATCACGACATGCTTGCAATTCTTCACACATGCTCAAACAGGACCATTGTTGAGTAGCTACGATCATTTAACCGGTGATACCTCGTTGAACTTGATGGTTTGCGAGCTTATTGCGGATGTGAAACTGGGTGGTGAGAGTCTCTGGACATGATTGGCAAATCGAGAGATGCACTGCAGCAACAAAGATCTCAAGAACATGAATAATCCAGATTATAAACTTTCTTGCCGGGGAGTATCGTGTAAAAACCAAAACTCCTTCTTTCAACAACGCCAGTGTACCCAAAATCTTCTTAAACCCCATGCCCATGTGTGCGTGTATGTTGTCTACGGCAAATGAATACAAAACCTGCAAAACACAAGATCCGAAATTTAAATGAAGAATCCAAACGCCCGGGCTCTGCAGTATGAAACCTCCATAAACGCAATCAAACAGTCAAAAACGGCCGTTGGGAGTATCGAGTGCCTTCCTATCCACCTCCTCTTGGATAAATGACGATGCCGGGCAGATACAGCCGGGGTTCATCTAGTACCGGGAGGTGATGAAGATACCAAGTTCTGGTTGCCAAACCTGAACGTATGTAGCTTTCTCGCTGTTGTCGTCGTCACCGTCTTGGCCCTCTAAGGAGGACTTGGTCTCCTCGTTGTCGTCGGTGCAATAACCATTCCCATATCCGCTATCGCGCCGAGATGGCGGAGGAGGGCGGAAGACCAGCGGGTTTTGTGCAGGCGGAATCTGTTCCCGGTCGGCTTTGAGAAAGACCCTCAAGCCAAGGTCGGAGGTGACTGGTAGCTGCTCATGACTGAGCAAGGCACGGGCGAGACACTCGTGCTCCATTTGGAAACGAGTCATCTTGTTATACAACTGGTGCTCGACAAGCATGTAGCCCTGGCGGAAGTAGAGCAGCTCCGCGAGCTTGTGTTCCATAGGAACTGGTTCGGCGTCACTGAGGATGCCGCGAAGGGCTGCCTCCAGGATGTCGATCTCATCTGGTGTCGTGTATTGCCGGCGCGCTTGAACAAGCAGCGAGTCAAGAGGATGTGTTTTCAAGGAGGCCAGAACCCGGCACTGGTTGTGGGCAGCGGTGATAGGAGCGGGCTGAGGAGACATCTTCATGGGTGTCTAGGGAGAAGGTATGGTAGAGGGTAAGTAACTGCCTTGTAGGTGCTGATTTACGTTTGTCGCGGTGCGAAGGTTGTGTTGTTGTGCTTGAGGAAACCAAAATACTTTGTAGACTGTGGCAGCTTGCTTCGAGTGTTTGTTCGTAAGTGAGAAAGGAAAAAGTAAGAAAGGAGAACGGGCGGCGTTTTATGCATGGGGTTCCTGAAAATGGTCTTTTCCAAGAGTACTATTTTCGAAGGCCAATATCAACTTTTGAATCAGAGTTCAGGTCGACCGCTGTAGGTTGCGTATCCCGCGAATCATGACTGAAGAAAAAAGGATCAAGACCATAGATGGATGACATTGTGAGTCAAGGGGAAGGTCAACCCACGGTCGTGATGGTCCACAACGTCAACTAAGAAGTCGATTTATTTTCTGATGACTGACATTTTTCGAGACATCTTTTACGGCCAGCTGCCGCGCTGATGGTTCTGTTTCTTGATACACGCTGCAAATGGCTTGGTAAATCCCACGTTTCCAGCATGTACAAGGTAGCTTCCTGCCTTCGAGACAGCATTGAGGGCAATCTATGAGCAAAGGAGTCAAGATGAAGTGGATAAACCAGAGCAATGTACATAACGACGGATGAAAATGTTTGTGGAATTGTTTTCGGCGGAGCAAGATGCTGTTGAGACGCGGTTGAGACGCGGTTCTCCCAGACAGTCGATACGGAGCGGGAAATCTTAGCGCCGGGCCAGGTTGTTTGACATGTTTGATTGACCGCCGCTCAACCACCTACTCCGCTTAGACAACGAGAGAGCGACTGGCCACCCACGCAACTCTCACAGCCAGTCCCACTTCTTACATTCTTATACGACCTCACCACCGCCCCAAAACAGACAAGCCGGTTTCTCTCGTTCGAATCGTCGCCGGTGGCGAAGCAGTGCGAGCGGCGCAACCCTTCACCGCGCAGGACACACAAAGAGAGGACGCGATGGGCGGCTACATATCCAAGTTCCAGTCGCTGCTCTTCGCGAAGAAGGAAATCCGCATCTTGATACTGGGACTTGTATGCGCACTGCGGCTGGCAGTATAAGTCATGGGCTTACCAATGCGAACAGGACAATGCGGGGAAGACGACACTTCTGTACAGACTCAAGGCATGCGGAATTTGCCACGTCACACGAAGGAGACCTTGCTGACGGCGTAACGCAGATTGGCGAGGTCGTCACCACAATACCGACAATAGGCTTCAACGTAGAGTCAGTCACGTACAAGAACCTCAACTTTAACGTCTGGGTACGTCGGCGGGCAGCGTCCCCCAGTGCGGGCTGCGGCTGACATGAAGGCAGGATCTCGGCGGGCAGACATCGATCCGCCCTTACTGGCGGTGTTACTACGCCAACACAGCGGCCGTCATCTTCGTGATCGACTCAACCGACATTGACCGACTAACAACGGCCTCAGAGGAGCTGTCGGCCATGCTGAACGAAGAAGAGCTGCGCGACGCGGCGCTGCTGGTGTTTGCAAACAAGCAGGATCAGCCGGGCGCGAAGGGCGCGGGCGAAATCAGCGAGGCACTCCGCCTCGGCGAGCTCAAAGATAGGAATTGGAGCATCGTTGCGTGTTCGGCCGTAGACGGGCGGGGTGTGGATGAGGGCATGGACTGGCTGGTACAGACAGTAAACTCGGAGCAGTTATGATGGCACAGATAGCATTGTATGTGCAATTACTTCACGGAACCTTGCAGAATCCAGAGTACACCAAGATAGTTTCACCTATGGTGCGCTTCAAGTGTTAGGCTTCGGGGGTCGCAGCGGAGGGCGAGGGCCCTGATTGGCCCGGTATAGCTTAGTCACCACCATCATCACCATCCAACTGCGGGTCTCTCTCCAAACCCGCCAACTCTACATCAACCCCACAAATCCTCTCCCTGACTAACCTCATCACCTCCATGTCCTTCTTCGCAGTCAAACCCATGACATTTCCCAGCGCTGTACAAATCACATTCTTGGCTTCCATCGTCCTCGGATTGACCTCGACCGTCATCTCCAGAAACTCCTCTCGCAATCTTCTTAGTTCGGTGCAGAGTCCCGCCCGATACACCCACTCCGTCTCAGGGGCGGAAGGCAGGGCAGTGATGTATCCTTTAACGCGTATAGCGTTTCGACGCCAGGCGATCCACGCGCTGAGCACCGAACCGAAGGGGATCTGATGAGAGGCTTGTTTGCAGAACATGCTAGGCTCGGTTGCCCATGCATAGGAGAGGTAGGAGAGGAGAGTTGCTTCGTCCAGGTAGCCGGGGTTGGTGCGGAGGAAGTGCTTCTTGAGTAGAATATCTAGCGGCGGGGTATTAGATGGAGGGGCTTCGATAGGCGGTGACGATGCTTTCGGGATGGACTTGCTGTCTATGCTAGATGTCTCGTCATTTATGGAGTCTGCTAAGTCGAGTGGTTCTTGGGATTGCGTCTGGTCCGTATTTAAGGTATTGATAGGAGGTCTCATTGAATGCGGACCTGCAGTCATCTTGGCTCCTAAGAGGAGCAGCTCAAGTTGGCTAGGCTTAGCTGTATAGTCTACAGTATCGTCGGAAGTAGTTTGAATGCTAGGGACCGCTTGTTTGTTGAGAGTAGCTTGTTTACTGGGATTTGCTTGTTCGTTCGGTGCTGTCTGGGAGTAAGCCAGCTGTGTACCTGGTGGAGTCGAGTATCAGCATGTACTCAAATTTGAAATAGCACCAGAATTCGAACTCGAGAGGCAGGATTCGGCCATCCGCCACTGTTTCTTACATACCATGGGTACCCATGACAACATTTGACCGCATGCTGTCTCCATCGAGTTCTTCCACGTTACCCTCTCCCGTTACCTCGCCCACAAAAGCAGCAGGCTGAACTTTCGCTCTCTTACTCGACACAGCTTCTTGTGGCACTCTTTTCCGCTTCCCACTCTTCGGATTCTTCTTCCTCCTCTGCTCGCGCAGGATGTTGAACACCTTGAGGAAGATCCACTGCCCCAAGTGTAGATAGATTCTAGCCCACAGCGTCAGTGATGTGGGTCATAAGCTCAACTCGGAATGAAAGGAGCTATGGGTGAGTGTTCCAAACAACAACCGGCCCAGGGACAGGACAAGACACTCACAGTCGCCGATCAACGTCATCCTCATACACCAGCCTAACCATACATCCCTCCCTCATCCCGCCATCCATCCCCCAAACCTCATCCCCAAACCTATCCAACAACCCACCAATCTCATCATCGAGATAGTTCGAATTCGCCGCAGCGGCAACCAAAGCCGTGGACAAATCATCGCCATGAAAGCGTGCAGCGACCTCCTTAACAATCTTCGAAACAGCAACCGAAAGCGCATCAAGCGTAGCATCGCCAAACCTCCATACCCCCATTGCGACAGGGCATTCCTTCCCCGGCGCAAGGATGCCCAGGGCGTGTACGACATCGTACAAGGAGACGTGGCAGCGGGAGACGAGCGACTGCCACTGGCGCTCGGTCCAGTGCTGGTCGAGGGGATAGGTGAGCTTGTCGGAGCGGTTGGCGGAAGGGGGTTGGAGAGTGTCTTCGGCGGAGGAGGGCTGGCTGGAGGTGTCGCCCATTGTGATAGGCTGGGTAGGGATATGTTTTGTTTGCAGGGGGAGTGGCCATGAATGGGCGGGGGGTCTGACGGTGGAGATGGTGTCGCGGATATTTGGCTCGAAGCAGCTTGGTTCGATCTGGCTGGTCTTTAGTGAACGCCGTTTGTAAGCTGTGGTTTACCAGGCGACGGGACCTGTGCTATCTTCTTGGTCAAGACGAACTTTCACCCCGTTTAGTTCCCGACTCGAGTCACTGCGTACATCTTCGGGCACCACTCGCTTCGCTATGCCCCTTGGATTCTCGCACCAGTCGATGTACCGCAGCGTGTGAAAGCCTTCCGGGGTGCATAATTCTTCTAGGGGCTGATGAAAGCTAGAGCAAAGGCTAAAGGTCTGTTTCTATGCACTGGGCATAGCGAGTCGATGTGACTTCGCTGGACACGATGCATTTGTCACGTGAAAGAGTCGATGTACGTGATTAGATCGAATCACCGAAAAGTGTCACCTGTAAGAAGCTTTACTGGATTTGAATACACTGTGAAAGTATTATGGGCTGGGGTGGCTTAGCTCAGCGGTTTGGAGAGCCCCATGTACCGTTCACTTAGACTTCTCCGGCTCCAGCTTTTCAGGTGGTTCATCGATGTTGATGACTCGCTTTGCTACATCCTGGGCGTTCCTCTCCATCTCATATACCATTTGATCAGCCGCCCTCAGCAACGCCCGCGCATCATCTAAATCCCTCATATACTTCTCTCGTCTCGCTACAGCTTCGCTTGCCTGGCTGTGACACAGGCCTTCCCAGTGCTTCACGTCGCTCGCAAACCGATCCCCTAACGCCTTCATCTCACGAATCGATATTTTTGGGTCGTGAGAATCAGGGTCAAACATGGTGGTGCTAGAAAGCCAAGCCGTGCGCGCATCATGGGAATCCAGGGCAGCTTTCTGCTGCATCCATACATTGTTAAAGTGAATGCCTCTACGCAGCTCCTCTGCCCTGATGTGGAGACGGTTGTAAAGAAAGGTAGTTACTTCGATTTCTCGCAGCTGTTGCTGCCTGTCGTCCTCATTGGAGTGGACCGTGTTGCATAATAGGTATTGCTTCTTAGTCAATTCGTAGTACAGGTATTCGGCTTCTTTTAGCAAGGACTGTCTCTCTTGCCTGTAGCCTTCGTTTTCACGCTGTGTGCGTTCCACGTCCAATATTTTGAGGTAATCGTCGAAAGCTTGGTAAGACGTGTAAAAGCGATCGTCAGTTTCGGGCGATGTAGCTAGTACAGGAGTTGTCGCACTCTTCTTCGCGAGCACCGATGACGCGAATCCGTACTGTTCTGGTGCCTCGTAGACTTCAGCAGGGATGTGGTAGGCGCGGAAGACGCCGTTGTGTCGCACGTACTGCTGGATGAGCGGATCGAATCTCGCCATCAGCAGTTTGTTCCAGAAGATGGTATGGAACTCGAGTGCTCTGCGCCGTCGCTGTCGATTCAGCTCGTCCAGCGCCTTCCCTCTCTCGCCGGTGTACTGAAAGTATGCTTGCGACGCTACGATGCCGGTGCTCGCGCCAATCGTCGCCATGCCCAAGAGGCGCGTCCACCACGGGACGCTGGCCTGCCGCATGTAGAGCGTTGGCAAGAACGCGGCCATGCCCAGCGCTGCACCTGCAATGCAGCCATCCTCGGCCGTGTAGGCCTCGGTTCTCTCCCATAGCCTGCCCGGTGTGGGGTCATTGCCTGCCTCTGTGACTACGACCGTGGTGAAGTTCTTGTGGTAGTAGCTATTGACTACTGCACCTGTCGCAGCAGCCCAAACGCCCAGTCTCGCTGACGAGGTCACGAATAGGGCGGTTCGCGAGACGTGCGTGTGGGGTGCGGTACGGCGCGCGAATCTGGCGGCAACGAACGCTTGTCCCGCGGCGGCTACAGTAGCAGCTACGATGACATAGAGAGTAGCATTAGCTGCCAGAGGATCAGGCCGCCTGGGAACAACATGATGCTGGCCTTCGGCTGCGGCGCAGTCAGTACACGGAGCCAACATCCAGCCGATTCGGAACTCACCAGGCGGGACGAAAAGTCGCACAACCATTTCGCTCCGAGAGAGTGCGAGAGCATGCACACGAAAACGAATTGACTGCAGAAGATAGCGACTCACTCGTAGTAATGGAAGCGAGGCCGCTCACAAGCCATGCTGTGCATGCGGAGGCTGGTCAACAACAGGCTGCGACGCCGGTGAGGCTGCAGGTGATACGAGAGCGTGCATGTCGAGACGCCGGCCCAATCGAAGAGCACGCGGCGGCTCGCTAAATTTCTTGCAAGGATGTAATGCTGCTTTGCATCGTTCGTAGATGTTGATAAAAACGTTTGACTTAAAGCACTCCAGAAGTGATGATGCTGAGCCCGTCAGCGGGTCGGCCCGGATTCAAGTGTCCCCACATGCCAGCGCTGGGCCAAGGGTTGGCCACGTGATCAGCAGTGCGAATAGACATAAAAGGTTTACTGATGTATTGATCTCCCGTACATGGTCTCCACTAAAAGACCTACTGGTCTACATTAATATCTGATACATCGAGACTGCCGGGTCGAACCCCAAGACTTTGCTTCTGGCTTGCGCCTGTCCATTCCTAACCACCCAATTCCAAGCAGCCAAACGCCATCGCTAAAGTCTCTGAAAAGACCAAGGGGTAATAGGACAAAAGAGAAATCGAGGGATCAATAATACATCTTGGTCCAAACCGAGGAATAAAGCAGACATCCAACCAGTACAGCGAAAACAAACTTTTGCGTAGGACAGATTAGCGAACAGAGTACAGCTGATAAAAACATAGAGAGAATATAAAGTGGCGACGATATAGCCGGATGGTGCACATTATCTCTTGTGCATTAGTATCCGCATATCCTCGCTTCTCAAGAACTCGAAGACACCCTCGTTGAGTCTGTCTAGTCCGTCTTTGAACAGGTACTCGGTGCCTTCGGTGTTGGTTAAGATGGCGAAGGTCCTGCACAGCAGGTCTTCGGAGCTCAGTCCCTCTGCGCTGCTCATGTTCTTCCACTTCAACCGCATCACTCTAAGGTCGTTCATTGCGAGCAGACGGTCGACCATCTCCGCGGCTGGCACGCCCGGCGCGTACGTCAGCGCGTGACGTAGCTGGGCTATCTTCCTACGTTCTGTGACCCAGGCATGGAAAAGATTGGTCTGCAGGTCGTAATGGGTGCCAAGCTGCTTTCGGAAGAGGTTCGTGCCGAGGTGCCACAGAGTTTCCATCTTGTGCAGCAGGACAGCCTCGTCTGGAGGCGCGCTCGGCCTAGGGAAGAAATACTGCATCAAGGCGCCGAGGACCTCGCACTGCAGGAGGCTCAGATCGACCGTGTTGACCGCTTGTTGGACCGCGGCTGCGGGCTCAACCAGATGGCTCTTGAGAACCGGCTGCGGTTGATGCGCATAGTGGACAGCGTTTGAAACGCCTGGGGCCGATGGGACAGCAACATGATGGATACGTGCCGCGGCAGTAGGTTGTCCATGAGGTGCAGACACGGGCTGGACTGCTGGCGCAGGAGTTGGCTGGGCCTTGAAAGCGGCAGCAGGCTGCGGAGCCGACGCCGGCGCAATTGGGGTGTTGGAGCGACTAGAGCGCTGATGAGCAAAAGAAGAACGGTGGCTAGGATGCATAATAGGAGTACTAGAGCGGCTAGGAGGTTGCGGTTGACCTTGAGATTGGTGTTGGTGTTGCGACGGAAGAGATACCTGGGCAGTTTGTTGCACAACGGGCGAGTTTCGGGCGCTCACGCCATTGGTGACGGGAGAGTTGACGGACTGGAACCCGTGGGCACCTGCCGTAGTCGTGTTTAGAGGTGGGCCTCTGGTCGGTTTGGGCGTGCTCTGGATGGCGGGTGCGCCATAAGGACTCGAATCATAGGGACTGGAGTAGTGGCGAGCGCTGGACGGTAGTGGATTCTGCGGTGCTACTTCTCGGGCAGATGGCGTTGTATTGACGGCGGTGAAGGAGCCAGTGTTTACAGCCGTGAATCCGTTGGCCGGGGAGGCTGTACTCGGAGGTCTTGCCGTGCTATTGAGGTCATTGTTGGAGAGTGGCGTCAGGAGCGGGCGGCCAGCTTCGGGCGTCGATGCGGGCACAGCCGTAGGGGCGAGGCTGTTGTGTCGACTCCGATCGATGACCGGCACTGGTGGAATGTTTTCCGAGACAGGACTGTCAGCACCGAAGGAATGGAGTGACTTGCGTGGACTCTTCCGTTGGAGTGGCAGCGTGTGGCTCTGATACGGGCGCTTCGCAGGGGTACCGTTAGCGGCCATCTCCTCGCCGTCAGACCAAGACATGTACACGGAACTTTTACGCTTCTTGGCACCAGCGAGCCGGGACGGCTCAGCGCCGGCCGTGGCAGCGGCGCCATCGACGGGCGGTGTCGACGACTTGGACGTGGCGCCCGGAGACTATGAGGGTCAGGATGGCATGCAGGGTGCAGTACACGGGGATGGAGGGAACATACCAGCTGGGGCTTGGCGGGACTCAAGGGATCGCCGTCGGCCTCGATGTCGGCGAGGGTGTCGTAGTCGTTGGCGGCGGACGGGCGCTTGAGCTTCATGTTCCGGATGTAGTAGCATGCCTTGATGATGATCCAGCGGTGCAGGTGTGTTTTGAGGCTTTGGGTGGTTAGCGGAAAAGTAACGTGACGTGGGCGTACACAACTTACATGCGCTTGTCTTCGGGATGCTCGTAGAAGAGGTCGCGCGAGTACGTCTTCTTGGCGGCATCGGGGGCGAGCAGGCACGAGCGATCCGTGTCGCGGCCCCAGATGGCCGGGCCAAAGGTGGCCAGCAGCTCCTCGAGCTCGTGGTCGAGCGAGTGCGGGTCGGCGGCAAAGTCCAGCAGTGCGTCGCGCTCCTTGGGCAGCTCCTTGGACAGGCGCGTGACGTCGCTCGACAGGCGGCGGTAGTCGGGGTTGTCGAACTTGGGAATGCCACGGTTAGTCGTCGAGCTCGACGCCGACAGGCCCAGCCCGAGGCTCTCCGTCACCTCGCGGATGGTGGGCGAGTGGCTCGAAAAGACACTGATCCAACGCGGTCTACGGTGTTTTCAGACGGAGTCAGCACATCTCTCACATGCAGTTTTGGGATGGGCGCGCAGGCATTGGCTCGTACCTGTCCCAGCGCACCACGGCTTCATCGGCAGCGGGCGGCTCTTTGGGGCTCATGGTGGGCGCGGTGCAGACGCAGGCATGGAGGAGCGATGGCAGAAGCACGCAGACTGATCGCTGGGGATGGGCAC
>Ga0247733_1000191_pt1 | contig 70123 bp, 80 predicted proteins | sample UWRJL043104R2_FD_180932 | JGI IMG/M metagenome (GOLD analysis project Ga0247733, IMG submission 180932) | Plant litter microbial communities from Arlington Agricultural Research Station in Wisconsin, United States - UWRJ-L043-104R-2 | ecosystem: Environmental > Terrestrial > Plant litter >...
CACATCGTAGCACCACCGAAACCTAGCACACCTCATCCACCACCAGCGCCGTCCACCCAAAATGTCCACCAACCCCTCCGCCCCCGCTCCATCCGCCAACCAAGATCGTCTCAAAACCCACTTCACAGGTCACGCACCCCTCGCTCACGCCCAACGCTGGGACGCCCTCTGGTCTGAAGGCACGTTCCTCCCCTGGGACCGTGGCTACACCAACCCCGCCCTCATCGATACGCTCAATGAACGTCAATCCACATTAGGCTCGCCGCTCAAAGCGGATGGGACGAGGAAGCGCGCATTGGTGCCTGGGTGCGGGAAGGGCTACGACATTGCGCTGTTCGCTGCACATGGGTATGATGGGTATGGCATTGAGGTTAGCGAGAATGCGGTGCGTGTTGCTAAGGATTATCTGAAGAGCCCCGGGGAGGGACCGTTGGAGGGAGAGTATAAGGTTAAGGATGCGAGTGTGGGTAGCGGGAGGATGGAGTGTTTGCTCGGGGATTTCTTCGAGGATGCGGATGGGTGGCTTGAGGGGGCTGGTGGGATAGGAGAGGGGTTTGATGTCATCTATGACAATACGGTGAGTTTGAGCATCTATCTATGGCGTGCAAGCAGTGCTTGCAAACTGCGTATCGCTCATAACGAAACTAATATGTAACCATGTAGTTCCTATGCGCTCTCCACCCATCCATCCGCCCCACCTGGGCGCGCCGCATGCACCAGCTCCTCGCGCCCACCGGCGTGCTCATCTGCCTCGAGTTTCCCACACACAAGCCGGCTGCATCCGGCGGTCCTCCATTCGCGCTCCCGTCCATAGTACACCAAGAGCTATTCAAGCGACCAGGGGAGGATATGTCGTACGACGAGGGGCAGAAGCCGCTGCCGTCGGACCGGGAAGAGGCGGAGAAGACATTGGTACGGGTCGCGCAATGGCAGCCTGCGCGGACGCACCAGGTGGGTATCGTAAAAGGGGAGATTACCGATCGGGTGAGCTTGTGGAAGCATAAGGGAGCTGCGTCGTAAAAGCGAAACATCGGCAGGTTGTGGTGCGAGGCAACACGCGCCGAGAGCCCTGTGGATGAGCCTTACCAGCACCCTCACCCCGGGGCGAGCCGTGTCGGAAGATGTTGAAGATATGCTGTTGTAGATATACCATGATGCAAGCTTCGACACGTTCAAGGCATCTTCCGTAACGAGTTGTAATGCTCACCCAGCCCGTGACTGTGCTTGTAGTAACCCAGCCAGATCTCTTTCCCCTCTTGCGCGTCCGCGTCTCCCTCTGATGCGATCATATCGACCCTTCCATCCCCATGCAGCACGTTAATCTTGATACCGTATGTTTTTGCCAAAGCCGTGAGCTCCATATGGCCACCCCACTCGCCCGTCTCCCTGATCTTCTGCAGATATTGCTCCAACGGCTCTTCCATGAATCCCACAAAGTCATCCGGGTTCTGCGCGATAAAGGCCGCAGCTGCGTATCGCACCTTCTTGTACTCTGGCAGCTTCCCCTCATCCTCCTTGTCTATGACCTTGGGTTGTATCCGCGGCTTCAATCCTAGGCCTTGTGTTTCCATTTGGTCTGCTATGGCAGCGTAAAGACAGTGTCCGTCCGCTCGTATCTCCTTAAGTTGTAAGTTGTGCTTGCCGAGCTGCTGCGCCATACGTGTGCGTTCTTGTTCGCGGAGGTCTGGCATGTTGGCGGCTTCTTCCTTGGCTTGGGCGACGAGGGCTTCATGTTCGGCGGCGCGGCGAGCAAGGCGGGCTTTGGCGCGATTTGGCTTCTTCTTTGCGCCATTTGTCTGCTCCACTTCCGTCTCTCCCTGAGACGAGGCTATCGAGAGGTCCTCGAGGCCCACCTCGACGCCATTGAGCTGTTCCGCCTCATGCCCCGCGTCTGCGCCTTCGTCTCCTTCTTCCGGCGCTGAGTCATCCTGCGTCTCCTCTCCATTCAGTGTAGCAATTTCCTGTGCCTGCCGCTCTTTCAGCTCCTGCTCCAGCCGTTCACATTCCTCGTTCACGCCCTTCCGTGTTTTCTTGGTCGCGGCTTTCTTCTTTTGCGTGATACGGGAGACGAGGTCGCGTTGCTCTTTTCGGTGGCGAGCTTGGAGGGTCTCGAGGGTCTCGGGGGTCTCGGGGGCTTCGGACATGGTCGAGTGAAGGGGAGGAGAGTGATTAGGGAGCGTGGGGAGGAGGAGGTGGGAGGCTTCGAGATGTTTTTCGGGTTCGGGACAATGTTGTTCCGAATGATGTCGTGGTCGTGATCGAGCACAGCTCAACCTCATCACCAACATTGAATGGTGATCGCGGGTCAACACAACCCCATCGTCGGGGTACGAAGCCCCTCTCTTCAAAGCTCATCCAAAGCGGTGTCAGTGTCTATTGTCTCAGTATGTAGGCCGCCCAATTGGAATAAATGCGATGCATTTTACACCTCCAACGTTTAGGCTCTCAATATGTGTTATTTCCGAAGCTTGTGTGTCGACGACTGTTTCTACGCAGAAATCTTTCTCACTAAGAATCTCCGAACACTCGCTGTAGCGGCTCTCGAATTATAAATGTCCTCGTACGTGTCCTCCAACGTAGCATTCAGCACAGTAGAGCTGTCTCCGTAGCACTGTGAAGGTAAGCTTCTTAGTTACGTACACTCAAGACCCATACTGGAGTCCATCTGCTGCCAGAATTCTCTTGTCCGTTTCACTGTCCCAGCTTTGGGTTGTACGATGCGTCGTAAAAGCTAATTCCAGAGGGCCCTCAGCACGTAGTGCCTCGTACTGGGGCCGCCCAATGTCTCGCTAGGCGACACTTTGAAAAAGATAGACCATGAGGGAACTAGTTCACTTGATGCTGTCACGACAACGCAGCATCACGACCACGATGAGACAGGAACTTGTGGCGGTGAAAGCGTTTGCGCTGGCCAGTGACTCGATCTTTCCTTCTCTGCTCGACTCACCACGGCCCTCGAGCCGCCATACCACCGCACCTCGACCCCAACACAACACACACTTGGTGCATTCCGACTGCTCCTCGTCGACATGGAGTGGGAAGAGTTTCAGCGCGATTGTCATCCCTTTCCTGCATACGTCGACTACATCTACGGAAGGGACATCAAGCAAGCCATCTCAGAGCCAGTACGCTCGCAGCCTCCGTCGTCCCGTCATTCTCAACCGCAAAAACAACAGGGACCAAGGTATGTAGGTCCATAGTGACTGTAAGACGTTTTACTCATTTCCTGTGCTAGCCATGCCGTGCTCTCGCAAGGCCAATCCTTGCCGATCGCATCGGCATCTTCATTCGCCCCACGCGCGCCTCCTCTTATCTCCGCTGCGGCCGTAGGCAACCAGCTTCGGAAGCCAATCCAAATAAGCTCTTCTGGCCAGTTTATGCGCGACTTCCAAACCGCAGAGGGACTACCAGCTGCGGCAGCCTTCGCACCTGTAGTCCGGCCGCCCAATCAGCCTCTGCAGAGCCATGCCCAGGTGCTCTCAAATCCCATGCCACAGAATCCAACTGCTATGCGTATCATCCGGCACGGCGAGCTCCTTCAACCCCAATACGCTTGGATGGTTGATCAGTTGCGATACCAATTCAACGAAAAGATCAACGAAATGTGGACTGTCGTTCAGGACAAGTCTCGCCCCCTTAATGAGCGTATCAAGGCCCGCGACATCCTCATCAAAGCATCGAATCAGATATCACTCAAACACACGCACGAGCTAAAGACCGAGACGACTAAGCGAAACATTCACAAGGAACTGCCGAAACTGTGGCAGGCGCTCAAGGCGCGGTCGAGCCTTCCGGCCAGCCATGGTGTGCACCAGGCAGCGGGACAGTATTTGATCAGCATGATGGGCACACTGGATGCCGATGCGCGAAAGTATGCAAAGGGGCTTATTGTTCGGATGATTGAGGCGGAGGGTCAGGGACGGAATGCGCTGGAGGTCGTTCCGGGATTTGTTGTGCCGAAGGTGCTCGCGCTGAAGAAGGCCGCTACACTACGCTCGGATACGCCGGTCGATATGGGTCAACGCGAGGGTGTGTATCCAAGATCCAATGTGTATGCATCTACCATACCGCCCTGGGCTTCTTCTTCTTCGTCGCCTCAGATGCAGAGCTCACCGCTGCCAGAGTGGAAGGGCTTCTAACGGATTGACATGTGGATAGTGAGGTCGATACTGCTAGTAGCACGCTGTACTATACTGTAGTATTTAAGGGAATTATGCAACTGTACCCATCCAACTTTGCCCACTCAACCAATGTCCCTACATCCAGCCGCAATAAGGCTGCTGCCAAACATGCATATGCATCCCGCCCATCCCCACATTCCCGCTCACGAGCCCCATTCCCTGCATCGCCAATTGCGCATTCGCCTGCTCCTGACCTGGCGTCAGTTTCTGGCCGCCGACCCCATAGTGTAGCGTTTGCCCACCTGCATACATGGCAGAACCGCCGGGCCCGTAGAAGTATCCGGCGTGGTTGGGGATATGGTGCGGGATTTCCATTCGCGTGCGGAATGGGGCGTCAAAGATGGGACGCATAAGGGTGGACTTTTGCTCTTCGTCTTCTGGTGGTTCTTGGGTTTCTGTGTCGGAGGAGGATGTAGAGGAAGACGAAGAGCAAGATGAAGATGAAGACGTGGCAGATAACGAGGATGTAGAGGATGAGTTGTCGACGTCCTGCTGCGTTGCTGGTGGCCAAGCTTGGTCAATTCCGGCCCCGGGTGGAAGCTGTGGCTCAGATTGCACTTCCGGTCGTGTCTGCGGCTGGGGCTCGGGCTGCAAGATCGGCTGGGATTGTGTGTGGAGCGGTTGCTGCTGTATATGTGCTTGAACCTGTGGAAGGACAGACTGCTCAGGTGCTAACTGCGGCTCTGGCGTTAGTGAGAATGGATTTCCTGGATCGATGTCGACGCGGATTCTAATAGGTTCTTGGATTGAAGTTATACTGGGACTGTGGTGTTGGTCTTGCGCCATTGCGATCAGAATGTGGTGTTAGGGAGGTATTCTGGTAGAGAGGTGGGGAAAGAAGGTATTTTTATATAGTTGAGGTGATGTGGAGTGTGGTGTAAGGGACGAATTTTCGTGGTGTGGCGGCGCGAGTGTGCACATGTATAGATGTGTTCGACTATGGAATGGTGGATGTGAAGAGGTTCTGTTTGCTCAAGATTTGAGGGTGAACTTCACACTATGAAGCAGTCGTACAAAAAGATGATCAAGCTTTGATAATTCTCATTGACAGCAATCCTTGATCATTGAATTCCTGCGTAAAAGAGGGAAATAAACAAGGCAATGCACAGGAAGAAGCGAAGACGATGGCTGCCAGCAGCACCACTCAAAAGCCGAGGTGGACAAATGCGAAGGGGGTCATCTCAGTTCCCGAACTCACAGCCAGCCTCCGAGAACACAATGCCAGTACGCCACCCAAGGAAGTGCCGTAATCTCAGCCTCGCAGATATATCAAACAATGCAAAGATGATGCATAGCACATCTACTTGCTCTCCATGAAGGATATAGCAAATACTGTGCCCTTGAGCGGCCCATCACCGCCAACGGTAAGCTTCCCGGCGCCAACGCCCGTGTCCGCGATCATGCAGCCTTTCGGTGCACTTTCCAAAAGAAGCTGGCTGAAGTAGCCGGTGCAGTCCCCTGCAGTCCACATAACGCCACTGAAGTGATCGCTAATCGAGGGTTGGGTTTGGTTTGCGGGAGTCACGGTGACTAAGCATCACACATTAGCAACGCGAGTCTAGTAGATACATAGCTTAATGCTCTCAACTCGATGGTACCAAAGCGCGTCATCCTTACGAGACAGAGCCAGTGGATTGTAAGACAATGCGCACTATGACCCTTCTGGATAAGCTTGCAGATGACGTCTTGGTACCCTGGCGTCGGGAGCAGGGAGGACTCACATTTAGGTTCCCATTCATTCTCCTGGATATTCACCTCTCCTTTACTCAGGACCTCCACGTCGGATAAGGTGACGGTTTGTGGTCCGTTGAGTGTATACTCCAAAACCTGGGTGCACATCATTCCCTCCGTCGGAAAGGCGCAGGGGATGAAATTTTGGCAGATCTTCTCAGCCAAAGAAGTAGAATCAGGATCGGGTGCGCGGATATATTGGTTGCTTGAGGAGTCGCATGTTGTGGTGGTGTCGACGGACTTCCATGGGGTCTTCCTGCTGTCGATAGGGCCGGCGAGCGCCATTGTTGCAATGGCGCTTAGGAGGAAGGTGGTGGTGTGCATTGTGACGGAGGTAATCTTGCGATAAAGATATTGTAGATATGTGGAGTCTATGAGGTCAGCATCGTGTACTCAAATGTTCTAGTGCTGCGCATCGGTTAGCTTACCCTGCTTATGATCGATACGAATCAAGCGATCAAATGACGACGATGCTCGTATTCTTGAATATCGATTTAGGGCTATGATAATTGAAGGAGCAGCAGAGCACAGAGAACGAGTGTGGAGTAAAGAATGGAAAGGCCGGCAAAGAACCAAAGTGTGACTGCGTGTACGTGAAAAGAGTGAAGCAGAAGTAAAGAACTGCCAGCGAACAGCGAAAGGACACCGGATTATACTTTTCTTTCTCGAACGGACCACATGTCCAGTCATCAAATGCGCTCTCGACGGTGGCCGAATAGGCACACCTGTGCCGCAATAATATCTCCAACAACATGCAGCTCGAGGATCCTTCGTAATGTCCCGCACGGCTGTCCTCGTCGTTCGATTACACCAAGCATACAAACTTCATCTACATGAGAGGAAAGCTTGGAAGCGTTTGCTTGACCCCGCGATCTCTACGCTTTTCGGGGAGTTTATTGGAGTTCGGAGATTGACATGTGAGGTTGATTTGTTGGTGAGGTTGAGGGTGGCCAATCAGCGCGGTGTGCCTGAGCGCAGACCGCGTTTCGAAACATGGGGTGTTTTGATTCTTTGCGGGATTTGGCGGGTTAGATGTTGGTTGGGAGGAGATGGAAGGGTGTGAGCTCATGCGTATCGGACGAAATAGTTGGAGCCGCACGAGGGAGAGACGAGGTGGTTGTTGATCGGCACTATCGATAAGGAAATAGCTGGGGTCAAGAGGAAGCAAATCATTCTATTTTGCAATGCCTAATTCTAGACGAACAAGCCGGTAATGGTAATCCCAAGAGCGGGCCACATGGCGCGCGTTGGACCCGCTATTGCGAAGTCTTCTTACCTAAGATGTCTTCCCACTTGCGGCGTTGGCTTCTTTCTTGAAGGACGGGATCGGGCGGCATGCGATGTTCGCGATGAATGTTCAGACCAATAATGCCTTCAGAACGCGGAACCAATGAAAGAGACGAATATAAACAACGATCGCAATGCCTCATCAAGGAAAATGAGACGTCACGTGCGGGGCTGAAACTTAATTCTCGCAGGCTCCCATTCTTTCAATGCTGCGCGGTTATGCCTTATCTCCCTTTCTTCGTCTCTGCTTCAACGATGATTCGAAAGCCGTATGTCCAGAGCAGCGGGTGAAGAAAAAGTGGGGCGATCTTAAAGGAGCTATACAATAGGGCAAGACGACTCTACGGCAAACCCTTGCAAAGCAGCAATACCTGATTTTGTCAGCCACTTTACCGAAACGGGCGTGCTGGACATAAAATAGCTCTCGCTACTAGTAATGGACCAAACCTCGCCCCCAATTTATTTCAGCACTTACCCGAATGCGTCTCAAGACGTTGTACCCAAAGCCTCGCAGATATGCCTAAATAGGCTTAGCGCTCTCTGGAACCTGCTACTACCGAGTTGCCGGCCTGGGGGGTGCGGGAGCCATGAGTGGCTGCGCCTCAATATGACCTCCTATCTCGCGATGGGGGCTGAATAGGTTTCCGTTGTAAGCCGAGGAGATGTTATATATAAGCTTGTAGCTATAGCACGTTCCGTTCGCAGTAGCGAACTCTCCATACTGAATCAATACATCTCCACCGCAACGACTTCTAGCTCTGCAGATCAATTGTTTACAGGCTCTGAAAATGGCCAGACCATGGGCAGATCAACCATTCAAGCTCGTTCCGATACCTGGCGAGCCTGGCGTACCAACGGTAGAATTTTAGTCGTTCACGGGAAACTTTACTGACGACTTTCAGAGCGAAAATCCCGACGCACACTTCGTCGCCTGGGATATGGCAAATGCACACAATGGTCTCATTCGGTCACTCAACGCGATTTACCTCCAATGCGAACATGTGCATGAGCCCAAGGACATTAAGGACTTCGTCTTCTACATCAAAGTCTGGGGCGACACAGTACACCATCATCACCACGGCGAGGAAACTAATTTGTTTCCGCAGCTTGACGTGCTTGCAAACGAGGCGGGGATACCAGGAAGCCCCATGACTGCAAACATCGAGCAGCATCGCGAGTTCGACAAGGGTTTGCATCAGCTGAATGAATATTCCGCAGAAATCCTGGCGGGGACCAAACAATACGACAGCAAACTTGTCAAGGCTTATATCGACGGCTTTGGGCCGATTCTTACCGACCATTTACACTGCGAGATCAAGACGTTGTTGAGCTTGGAAGTCTGCGACGGCGCAAAGCTGAAGAAGGCATTCAATGACATGGTTAAAGGTTCATTCAAGACAGCGGTCGTGGTAGGTTTTCTTCGGGATGCCCTACTAATGGTTCTGCTAATTGATTGCTATTTACAGAGTACTATGCTGCCACTCGCTTTCGGTTCATGGGACAAGACGTGCCCGGGTAGTCAAAATTTTCCAGTTGTACCGTTTTTCGTACCGTATATGTCTGCATACTTGTTCTCGAGGAAGTACAAAAGCGTGTGGAGATTCAACCCTTGCGACGCGTGGAGTAGACCACGACCACTGCATTTCCTAGGTCCGGAACACCAATGAGTGCTGATGCCCCTTCATCATGTATAACCTGTATCGAAGCAGTCAGACACTCGCAATCTTACTCATTTCTTCAAGGGCTGATTCACCGAATAATCGTCGTCTGCGGATTACTCCTCTTCACTCCCCAGCAACGCCAGGCATGATTCAGCTGTTCTCAGAGAAGGGCGTTGGTACGAAGGTACGAGCGCATCCGTTCGCTACGGTCATACTTCCTTGCACATCAATGGTCTCGAAGGGATGGCTGACTATGTGGAAGAGTCAATTGCACGAAGTGCCACGATCGAAGCAATAAACAACCGAGGCCAAACGCCCGCGCATGTCTCAACAGGCAAAGCGCCGAAAGTAGATGTTTGCTGGTTTTCTTTTAGGTGAATTCAGGGCAGACATGATCGCCAAAGATTAAAAAGTCGGACTCCACTCCATGGCGTTGTGACCAGGCTCAGCAGACATGAGGGAAGACTATCAGCGTATGAAGAGAGGTATGGGACGGGCAGTCCAATCATTTCTCGCCTATTATTCAACAAAAATGCGTTGCAAAATAAGGCCGGACTCCTTTGCACTCCGCACTGACTTTGTCTGGAGCAAGTTTCGCCTTTCGGGAGTGTATTAAATTTCTCCAGGCGACTAGTGGCGAGGCACACGAAACTACGACAGCCTTCAAGGAGTCGGAGCCGGACTTAACGATGGTGACCTCAGTGAGGCTCTACATAAGCGGATTCTCGTGGCATAGGGAGGCATGAATATTGAGTGCGATGACGGCAAGTTAGTATGGATGGAAAATGTAAAATGAGTGGAATACCGATCCGTAGTATCGAGGAATTCCCATGCTATTTCCTCTGACGAAAAGGCAGGTATTTTTTTTTTTTTAGAACTAGATGGTTTGCATATCCACATCGCGACACGCAAGGCATGTCAGAAGCTTCCACATTCGGGGCTCTCGCAACTCCAACCTATCAACCTCACAGCCCTAAGCCGCGAACTACCTAGTTGAGTTGGTCAATGACATACCCATGGAGCTGCAGACCCTAAACAAGATGCCGAACAATCATCTCATGACGCAAAACGGCAATGATGCCGAGTGACGGACCGAAATAGGCATCGTAAGATGTAGCGCTCCTCCACTGACATGCGTGTTAGCCCGCAATCTGGAAGACTAGTAGGGGAGCGACCACGCGACCCCTGTGTTAGCGACTGTTAGGTACCCGCTTTACTCGCGGCTACGTGCTGCCGTCAACGGTTTTCTTCGCGCTACCCCTGCAGCTAGCGCCCGTCATGCCCCAACGCCCGGACACTCCTCGGCAGAAATGTCAACCACACTCTAGTTTGGCCGATTATTGTAGGTCGGAAAGACCCTAGATTAGCACATGGATGAGGCGGCGGGCCTCGAGTCAAGTCCATCTTGAAAAGGGTGGTGTCCACCAACTGCCACATGGTCCCCCACGAACCTTACACTCGCTTCAATCGTTCGTCGAGTTCTCCGTTGTTCACATTCGTTCGCTGGTTCACCTAATATATTACTACTCATATTAATCTATAATCATGTCGACCACCATCCGCAACACCCTCATCGCCTCCACCCTCGCCCTCTTCGCCACCGCCCAGAAGCTCGATGCTGGCTGCTCAGATGTAGTCATCTTCATGGCTCGCGGAAACGACGCGCCTTACCATGATGGCCGCACTACGCCCTTCATCGATGCTACCTGCGCTAAGCTCACTGCTCAGGGCACCAGCTGCGACTACATCGACATCCAGTTCGATGTCACGCTCGGCGGCGACTACTGCACTCAGGTTGCTGAGGGTGCCCGTAACGGCCAGTCCCAAATCACTGCGTACAACGCCAAGTGCCCCGACACCCACATCGTGGTGAACGGCTACTCAGAAGGTTCGCATGTGGTTGGTGATGTTCTCGGAGGACCTGGTGGATGCACGTTTGTGTCCACCGGCATTGACCCCAGCTCTTCTGCCGGTAAAGCCAGTAAGTTTTGACCAGCTACTTTCCGACAAGACATTGTATACTAATCTCTCCCAGTCGCTGCCGCTCTCCTTTGGGGAAACACAAGGCACACTGCCAACCAGCCCTACAACGTTCTTGACGGCGCCGCACTGGGACCGAACGGCCGCAAGGATGATGATCTTACCCGCCTGAACCGCTACTCCTCCGTCCTCCGCGACTACTGTGCTGCCGGCGACCCGATCTGCGCCGGCGGCGACGACGTCGCCCAGCACCTCAACTACTTCGAGCTGTACACTGACGAGGCCTCGTCCTGGGTCGTGTCCATGATCAACAAGCTCAAGCCTACCACCTCGTCATCGTCCACTCTCGCGACCTCAACTAGGACTGCTTCCGCTTCGTCTACTGACTCTGCTTCGTCTTCCGCCTCTGCTTCGTCTTCCGCCTCTGCTTCGTCTTCCGCCTCTGCTTCGTCTTCCGCCTCTGCTTCGTCCTCCGCCTCTGTGTCCTCCACCGGTGGCTCGGCTTCTACTTCGGCCTCTTCCATCGCTACTGAGACAGCTGACAACGGAACTGCTACTGCCACTGCTACCTCTTACGCTACTGCTACTGGTGGCTCCGGCTACGGCAATGGAACTACTACTGCTACTGCCACTGCTACCCCTTACGCTCCGGCTACCGGTGGCTCCGGCTACAGCAACGGAACTGCTACTGCTCCTGGTGGCTCTGGATACAGCACAGCTACCGGCGTCGTTCCTGTCGCAACTGCTCCTGGCACCTCTGCTGGCACCGGCTACGCTACCGAGACTGAGTGCGAGACTGCGACGGCTCCCGGCGCGCACGAGTCCTCGGCCACTGCCATTGTTCCCGCTCCTTCGGGCCATGCGTCTTACCCCAGTGCCGTTGTTCCCGCTCTTTCGGGCCATGCGTCTTACCCCAGTGCCGTTGTTCCCGCTCCTTCGGACCATGCGTCTTACCCCAGTGCCGTGCCTGCCTTCCCTGAGCATGTCCCGTACCCGGCCGACACGTGCGTCGTCGTCGTCGAGACTGTGTACGTCTATTTGTAGAGGTACTTCGGGATAGGAAGAAAAGAAGATATAAAAATAACGTAGTAATGTTTAAGAGAGAATGAAGCATACTTCCTTATGGACATCTGTGTCGAAATGTAATCGTGTGCGATGGTGAGAACGTGATGTGATGAGCGTTGACTTTATTTCGCATGAAAGAGAGAATCGCAGCATGCACGTTTGATTGTGTGGTGGCAAGACCAAGCCATCGTGGCTGTGGACGTTTCACGGACACGAAGGATCACAACGCCCCAAGGATGAACTGGGGGCCGTTTCATGCGGTTCCAAATGCGATAATCATCGGATCAACCTCAACCTCACGACAAAACCACAAGCCGAGGAAACAACTCATCTCCCATGCCTGCTCAATGTATCGCTTACCCCGACATTTGATTAGACAATTAGCACTGCTGCAACAAGAAAGCTTCAAAGATATACTTACTCTCACCAAGCTCCGATGTCCGATGCTGCGCACCATTAGGCCCCCATCCTTCCATCCTGACCTTACATCCAGCGCAATCTACACACCCCACAAAAGCTCCCGTTCATCCTACTGGCTCCCCAATTACGCCTGACGGAAGCGCGTCCCCATCCTTCAAGGCAACGAGTCACACAAGCGCAAAATGCCAGCCAGCACTTCTACCGGCTCGCACGACGAGGCCTCCACTCCGCGGTCGCACTTCCCATATGAAGTGGAGTCATGCCGCATTGCATCGCCCATCCCCTCTCCCTTCAAAAGCTTAAACTAAGCGATGCGCAAGCCGAATTCTACCCACGTCACGCCGCTTTCATACAGTGTCTTCGTCACCGCCATCGTTCTCCTCGGTTTAGCTATCGCAGAGATAACACTCACAGCGATAACCCTTCGCGCGTTTCGTCGCTTCGATGTCCAATTCCCCGGGTCTAGCCTCGCAGAATGGAAATTCGTAAGCCTCGATCCGTCGAATATCGACGACGGCACCACGTCCGCCAAGTTCGTCGTGGGAACGACTGGGCTGGTGGCCGCATTGGTGCCTTCGCTATGGATAGCGTTGCAATGGTGGGGTGTAGGCAAAGTCAAGGTACGTCGAGGTACTCATGAGAGTTGTCAAAGATCATTCGCTGATGTGTTGGGCTAGATGCTAAAACTGGGCGTCCTCTCGTGTATTGCGACTATTGCTTGTACCATCTGCGCCGTCGGTTTCATGGTATATATCTTTGTCAGAGAAGCGCAGAACGAATTGCCGCAGTACTTCATGTACTGGCACGATGCATCGTTTACCAGAGAGTTCTACGTTTGCGAAGCTTTCCCGACAATCTTCGCCAATGCCGACGAACTTTACGGGTTTCGAGCATGTGAATATGCTGTAAGTCAAGACTTCGTAGTTGTTATGGCGGAACCGACGCTGATTCATCCTTAGCAAGCTGCGAAATTTGTTTTGCTAGGTCTATGTTGCGTGTGTATAACGCTAGCCGGGCTTGTAGTGAATCAGGCGCATAAGATAGGCGCTTTCAGATCAAGAGAGCAGTGGGATGGTGAGAAAGGACGGCCGAAGAAATTTGTGCCGAGGAACGGAGAATTGCCGAGACGTCGCGAGCAGCCGCAGATGAGCATACCAGAAGTTGCAATGAGAGTTCCACGGCCTGATAGATTGAGCATGCCAGAATTTGCAACAAGCGTACCACGGCCTGAAAGACTGAGTATACAGAAGCCGGCGGCAACGCGATATGGATGACGATACTCGACAAGGAAATTCGAGTTATGATTTATGACATTACGAGATACCCACGTAGAATAGACTACGTCCACCTTGTTCAGTGCCACTCCTTTCTTCTTTTTAATTCGTTGCTGGCTGTACAAGAGTGTTTCCTGCGAGATGTTAGCTTGAGCCATAGATGATACGAGAATGCACGAACCTCCGTCTGGGAAGAGAATCTGCTCGTTATAGAAGACACCACCCGGGCCAGCCAAGAACAGGATTGACGCAGCCATATCGGAGTCGGCGCCAGGTCGACCCGCGGGGTTTGACATGCCTCCTTCGATCTTCGACTTGTTGTCCTCGCCAGATTCGCCAGTTGTCATCTGCGGGAGTCAGTATTACAGAGAGGATGTGGACGATTGATCTGCATACCTCACTAGGGAACACACCCGGAGCAATGCAGTTCACGCGGACCTTTGTCTGCGCAAAGGTGGTCGCGAGCATTCGTGTGAGGTGAGTTGCCGCAGCCTTACTGGAGGCGTAGGCGAATTGACCAGAGCTGCTACCCTTCATGAATCCGCTGATGGAAGTCACGTTCACCACGCTGGATGTGTAGCCGGGGGTGACCTCGCGACCCTTTGCGAGCAGGGGAAGAAACGCCATGGACATGTAGTATACTCCCGTGACATTGGTCTTAAAAGTGTCTGCCCAGCTCTCCTCCTCGGTCTTCCAGAAGTGGTCTGTGATGGCTTGCGGGTCGGACATCTCGGGCTGGCCAGCAGTAGAGAATTTGGTCCTTTGCCCAAGTCAGTAATCGAGCATTCGCGACTTCGTGATGCCTTACTTGTCGTCCCGCGCAATACCAGCATTGTTAACCAGTAGCTGAATGCCCTTGGGCTCCTTCTCGCACATCACGTCGTAGAGGCGCTTGATATCGTTCTTGTCGCTTACGTCACCCTGAAGCGGGATGATCTGTCCAGGTCCGGTATTGTACAGCTTCTCGGTCTGCTTCAACACCTCTTCCCGTCGTGAGGTGATGTACACCTTCGCGCCATTGGCAACGAGAGCCTGTGTAATCATCAATCCGATGCCAGTGCCACCGCCTGTCACAAGGGCCGTGACGTGCGACACGTCGAAGAGCTTTGAGCCCTTCAACTGCTCGTTGTCAACCTTGTCGGTACCCATATTTCTCACAAAGACGGGAGAAGTTGTTTTGGGAACTTGTGTGATGAAAGTGCTGCGAATTGAGGGTATTGAAGGTAGATTGCGTGTAAAGAGCCGGAGCATCGTGGAAAAAGTGACAGATGGAATTGTAGGTTTAGGGAGAGCTTGAGCTCCTGTACAAAGATGTCAACATCATGACGTCGTCATGAACGTAGAGCGGAAAGGGTCTATCGTGACGATGCGATTTAGCCCTCCTCAAATCTCCAAATCTACTGTGTTATTAAATTCATTGACATCGACCGGACTTCTGTTCTGTGAGGCTCATACTGTGGAAGCTCGTCGTTTACACGCAGCTGTACGAGTGCTGGCTCTCTGCACCGTGTCATCGGGTTGGGGACCTCGTGGTGAGATTCGTAATCCCGGGTGCAACCAACACATTCAATGATTAACCGCCGTCTTCAGCCATGTGCTGACGCGTCTCGATTGCTGTTGCGAACGTGCAAGAAACACCTACACGAAGCAACAATGAAAGGTATGACGTCAGAGTCCGAGCACCGGAAAATCTCCGGGCAAGATCCGAATCTTAGTCATCCATCTCAACCAGTGCCAAACGCCTCCAGGTCGATGCATCCAACACCTCGCCAAGTTTTCATCTAGACGCGCATAGAAACATCTTTCCAATGTTGTGTGCCAGGGATTAGATCTACACCCATCACGCAATGGCACCGTTTGTCAGCCAAAGCGGCCTTTGATTGGGCGGTTTGTAATACTAAACGACCTCGGGAATAGCGCGATGGCATCATAGCCGCGCCCTCACGAATGAGGGGTGCATCATCGCCGTTACGAGCGCTGAACAAGCCATCGTAGCTCTACATTTACAATCCTAGATTTCTAATCGTTTAGTATATATCCAGACGGATCGAGCCTACAAGTCCACCACATTCAAGCAACTCACCACACCGATTGACCACAGTTAGCAACTTATACATACACCACTCATCTTTCTACATTCCGACAACCTTACCCATCATACACCTCCAAAGCAACACCCACAGCCCAACCCACATAAAACCCACAATGACGACCGCCGCATCTCTACCCACCCCCGCGCACCAGCTCTCCAGCACAGCGCCAAACCTCTCCACCAGCAAAAAGTCAGAAGACGTAAACTTCCAAGGCCTCCCCATCCCCCGGGGTCCCGTCACAGCCTCCCTATCCTTCTACTCCCCACCAGAAGACGGCTCAAAGCCACACAACTACGTCGAGCCGCTCCCAGGCGTCCCACAGCGCAACTTCGGCGAAGCATGGGAAGACGTCACGATCAACGATCTACGGGGCCAGGAGCAAAACTTCTCCCTGGATAACAACGCCTTCGACACCATCGCGAACGTGCCGTCGGACGAGTACGAATTCACAGACGACGCAAAGATCAGGAGCACGTACTACCCCGAGGTGGAGAAGCTGCTGCTCGAGAGACTGCCCGGCGCTCGCCGCGTCGTCCTCTTCGACCACACCATCAGACGCTCCACCCCAGACGCGACCCGCGCGCCCGTCGTCCGCGTGCACATTGATCAAACGCCCTCGTCAGCCGAGGCCCGCGTGCGGCACCATCTCCCCGAGGAAGCCGACGCGCTTCTACAAGGGCGCTACCGCATCGTCAACGTGTGGCGTCCGCTCAACGGCCCTGTAATGGCGTCTCCGCTTGCGGTCGCTGACAGCGCACACGTTCGCGACGAAGACCTGATCCCCGTCGAGCACCGGTATCCCGACCGCAATGGCGAGACGGCTGCTGTGCGGTATCATTCCGCGCAGAAATGGTACTACTGGTCTGGCATGCAGAATGAGGACCGCCTGCTGTTGAAGTGCTTTGATAGCGATGAGACGGTGGGGCGGTGGGGACGGGTTCCTCACTCTGCGTTTGTGGATCCGAGGACGCCTGATGGGGCGATTGGGCGGGAGAGCATCGAGGTGCGGGCTTTGATATTTGGGTAATTTATTCCTGGATGGGGTAATGGGTTTTGCTTTGGGGTCTTTGCATAGCGGGTGGGTTGGCGTTTGGACTTGTGTTTGCGGGTGGGTTGGCGTTTGGACTTGTGTTTGCGGGTTGCTGGTGCGACTCCTTCGCGTCGATGTAGTGCTTTAGACGTTGAATAATGATGAAACGATTGACAAACACTTTGTTTTTGAAAGTCTTCACGTTCTTGGCATATGTTTACACTGTAGCACCTAACGAATCCACTTGCAGTGGGGAATAGGAGTCCCGGGCACAATGTTGGCACGCTTAATGTACCGTGATGTCCAGAGTTGATACATGGCGCGGGGTATGGAAAAGCGGACTGTAGCAAGACTACGTTGTGGCAAAATCCCGTACTATTTCGAACATCGAAAGTCTAGCGGCATATATTCCTGTGCGCCACAAGATACCCGATCTCCCATGAAGTGCGGACACAGCAGTTATTCTCAGTGGCCAGATTAACAAAACACAGTGCATTATGAAGAACACACCCTGCAAATATCTTTCTCGCACACAACAATTCACAAAGCAAGATCAAGGTATGAAGTGTAGAACCAATCAATTAAGATAACCCTATCAGACCCTCCAAATAGCCTCCCAATCCCCCTCAAAACCCTCAATTATACAAGAAGAAAAAAACGGAAATGGACTCCATGTCCACTCGCCAGCGGCAGCCCTTGGGTATATCCTCCGCTCTGCCGCTCGCTGGTTGTAAGCATATAATATGCTAAGCCCTCTCCCGAAGAAGATGGCGGGGTATCATCAAAAAGAGGTGTAACTTTTTTGATGCCCTGAAACTCCTTGGTGGTTGTTTGAACGACTCGCGAAAAAAGATGAAAACTAGAAAACTTTTGTTGTTGTTGTTGGTTGGTGGTGATAGTCGTGGAATGAAGTGATGTAGTGCACCAAGCTCCCAGGAACGCCGTGCTGGAAAATGCTGCCGTGCCGCCGAAAGGTGGGAAGGGGAAGTACAAGGCCGTGAGAGAATCGGAACCAGCTCTCAATCCCCCCGTAGAAGAACACCGAGGAAACCCGCTATGATGAGTCGCTGAAAGAGCAAGAGAGAAGAGAAGCAGACCGAGACCCGCTCAGTTGTGCGAGAACTGCCTCGTCATCTTGCGCCACGTCGACTCGACGCTGCGGCGCACATTGCTCTCGGACTCATCGCTCGCCCTCGAGCTCGTCGAGTTGGTCCTGGCCTTCAGGCTGTTCCGCGGGGCTTCGTCGATCAGGTTGCCTGCACCGCCACGGCCGATGTGGTAGACGGGCGCGGCATGCTCGCGGAGACGCTCCTGCTGGGCAAGCTCCTCGTCGAAGCTGAACATGGCGCGCTCCTTCTCGCGGTGAACGTTGCCGGCGCCGCCACGGCCGCTGAGGAAGCGGGCGTTGGACGGAGGGGGAGTGAGCTTGACGCGCGAGGCTGGGCCCGAGGCGTCGGGTCCAGAGGTGACTTGAGAGACGCGAGTGATGTTTCCGGCGCCGCCACGGCCGTAGTAGATGGTCGAGGTGGTGGCGGGGACGGAGGGGTGGGGCTCGGTGATGCGGTAGGAGGAAGGCATTTTGGTTGTTGTGAAGTTTGTGGTGTTGACTTGGTGGGTGATGGTGATGTTTATATGTGTAGATGAAGTCGAGAGCAGCAGCGATAGATCGAGACTCTTTTCAGTAATGGATGGGAAGACACGTGTGAGTAGACTTTGCAAGATGTAGTGGAGCAAAAAAAAGGGAGCCCCGGACAGGTCAGTTATATACCGCCGGAGTCGACACAGGGACAGGTCGGTCACACAGGCAGGTTAGCAAGCAAGGCAGGCGGACGAGAATTTTCGACGAGGCGCGGCGCCGCAAACCATGACCGCGACACCGACACGGATCCTCTTGTCAGCGTGCGTGTGCTTGGAAACGCAATGCGCCTTGCAGTTAACGGTCGACACTTTGCACTTTACGGCAGTCCCTCGATCACACGCAAACAAAGGCTGCACTGGCCTCAGCAGCCTTGGCCCGCCATCGCGTAATAGTTTGCAACGCCGGTGCAGCACCTGACCGCCAGGGCGCGCCGCGACTGGACGGAGCCCGTTTCCTGGGGGTAACAGAAACTAGGCGTTACGGGCGTCTGGTTGTCATGCTGCAAATTCTGCGACGCGCGCCATGGACTGAGCCGCTGCCGCCATCGCGATGCGCCGCTGTGGAGTAGTGCAGAGTTTTCCTTCAGTGGGCGAGGGGCCCGCCTTGCTCTGGCTTTGCTGGGCCGGAGCCTGGAGAGCCGTCGTGGGCGGCGCGTGTGGCTTCTCGCGGCCCTGGCTGGACATGCTGGATGCATACCTGGATGCATGCCGCCGTGTTCTTTGTATAGCCACGGCGGCGCAGCGCAGCGTCCTGGCCAACCACCAGGCGGCAGGCCTACCAGTGCGGCTGCAGGAACCAGACTCGCCTCCTGGCCTCCTGGGTGCACGCGCAGCTGATGCACTACATCATCCCCCAGCACATGACGTCGAGCATCGTGAGGTTTCCATGCTGGCTGCTGCGGGCTGGCTGCTGGCCGTGGCGAGGCGGCTTCGCTTCTGCTCCAGCCCCGGGTCAGCCGATGCGTCCAGCTCAGTACTCCAGCGGCAGCGCCAGCGCCACCCCATCGCCGCCTCACGAGTCGCCATGATGAATCAATCGACTCGCTCCAAGTCGCAACATGCGCGAAATTACCCTCGGCCATTCAGCCCGTCTCGCGGGGCGTGTGCCTGTGCGACATGGTGCCATTTGGCGTCATTAGTCCAGCGCATCACTCAATTTTACGCAACCACCAAGTCACCGGATTCTGCAAGCGCGCTGGCACCAAGACTCACGATCCTTGGCAATGTTCTCGATCTTCACTGTCTACCGTGCGCTGAATCGCCGACAAAAACCATGCCCCAAAACGACCGGGTATCCGAATGAGCACAAAACGCCTCTGATGCACACCCCATCGCTGCTTCGCTGCTTTGCATCCCCGTTGCATGCCCTCCGCTCGCCCTCGCGCCCGAGCATGCACGTCGTGAGCAGCGTTAAGTAACAGAAACAGAAAAATCACTCGAAAAGGCGGGGAACGAAACTACCCCTTAGCACTCCCGTCATGGTGTTGCCTGTCCTCAGCAAGTGCCCAGCCATGGCGGGTGTGTACACGTTTGGTCCCCGGGACTGCAAGTCCGATTCCATGACTAACGGCTCCTGCAGCGTTCCGCATCGGGCCTGAGATTGCGGGGGCGGGAGACCGCCGTGTGGAGATGCATAGTGCCGCAGACGAGCGAATTGCCGCCTGCAATGGCACAACGCGTCGTCTATGCGAATTTGGTGTGGATAATGTCGGGGTTCTCCTGCCACTCGTCCTTCTCAACCCACATCTGCGTCGTGTCAGCGTCGCATCACATACCCAGTCAATGACGCCAGCTCACCTTTTTGAACGTGCTCAGACCGGCGAGGATGCTGCCGCCCGTCCACGTCGTGTATATCCGCTCCGGCGGCGCCAGAATCTTGATGCGCATGTCCTTCACCGCCAGCCGTTGCACCTCGTGGAGCAGTCGGTTTCCGAACCCCTTGGTCAACGTCGAACCACCAGAGAGCACAATGTTGCCGTAGAGCGACTTGCGCAGATCCATGTCGGTGCGTTGGATCGCCTCGACAACAATCTGGTGCACGCCGGGATATTCGAGCCCGATGATCTCGGGATTGAACAGAATCTCCGGCGCCCGAAACCGCTCAGCGCCAACCTAATAAAGTCAGCTTGTATAGACGTTGTTACGCAACATATGCACTCACCTTGAGCTTCTGTCCGTCCGGCAGCGTGTACTCGACGCTCTTGCCGTCTGCTCGCGCTGCGGCCGACCATTCCTTCTCCTCTTTCGCTGGGTCGAGTGCCACATAGCCCGTCACTTCCTTTATGTTTTTGACCGTCTCCTTCTCGGCACTGGTGTGGAAGACCCGTCCGCTTTTCCTCAGCAGTTGCTGCATATGCTCCGTGACATCTCGTCCTGCTACGTCTATCCGCCGGATGCTGTTCGGTATCGCGAAGCCCTGGAACACAGGCACTGCGTGTGACACACCATCACCAGAATCTAGAACAAGGCCCGTTGTCTTCCCGGATGCGTAGAGCGAAAGGACGGCTTGTACAGAGGTGTAGAGCGCGGGAACGTTGAAGGTCTCAAACAGTATTTGTGCAGCCGTATCGCGGTTTTCTCGAGGGTTCAGTGGTGGTTCTGTGAGGAGTACTGGATGCTACCATGGCCAATCGCTGTCAGCACCTCTTCCGCTTTCCACTGAATCTTGCCCGTCGCCACTTACATCTTCGCTGACCGTCTTCAGCTCTTCGTTGTAGACGTACTGCCATATCCGCTCCATATCATCCCAATCTGTGACGATACCGTGCTCGAGCGGATAATTTATCTTGAAAAGCCCCCTATACTGCTGTGCCTGCGGGCCGATGAACACGTCGCCCTCCAGCGCGCCTGCCATAGTCCGCACATGTTTCGGCCGCCCCACGAAGGAGGGAAAGAAGCATTTGGGCAGGTCCTGGCCAGCGAAGCCAGCTCGGATCGTGCCGCTGCCGTTGTCGAGTACGATCGGAGCGTTGTGGAGGCGGGACCCCATTGCGCGGGGATTTCGGGATCAGCGGGGAAGGTTTCTGGATGTCGTGGCGACCGGGTGCGTTTGCGAGGTAATGGTTTCGGTGGGCAGGCGGCGGGCAGGTGCTATGCGGGTGGGTGCATGTCTTCGTTGGAGCTCCCACGCCAGTTCGAGGTCGCGAAATCGACGCGAAGGGAAATTGGGCCAGGGTCCCCGGTCGCTATCACGTGCGATATACCTTCACCCTGAGCTACCCCTCCAACCTCCCAATTTCTACCACCTCACACCTCAGACTACGAAGTACACAAGTGCTACACGTCAGTCTTACTCATTGGAGTTGCATCACTAACTGGGAAATACCGCACCTTCAGACGCTGACTCCTTGACCTAACCTCGAGCCATTTGACATTGGTGTCTAGGTGATATATAAAGAAAGACTCGTGTCGACCTAAAGAAAGACTCGTGTCGACCTTTAGTGAGCAGCGCAAGAACTCCTCTACTTAGAGCATACGTAATATTCCAGCTTTCACTTTCATCTCACCCCGAACTCCCCGCAATTACACTTCACCTCAGTCCCGTCCACCCAGTCTCCCAAAACACCCCTGGATGTCTTCTTTTTACAATGCACCACTCCGCTACCACACCACGTTCCAAACCCAATCCATGCTTGCATGCATCATAAAGTTCGCCATCCTCTCCATCATCGCCATGCTCAACATCTTCACTGTCTTTGCTCTCGCATGTAAGTACTTGCTCCGCGGGAGCTGGACACAACTACGGCTTCATCACCGGAAGATGCTGCAAGAAAATGCTTGGCGATTTCGTGTTAAACTGGTCTCAAACCGTCTTAGTGGATTCGCTTAGCTGCGTGGGCTACGGACTGCAGACTGACCGGCACTGTCCACAGCTGTAGAAGTAGAACGAAGAGTCTCCGTCTTGGATGGTTGTGATTCGCTAGATCGTTGTACACGGCGAGGCCGAGGAGGCTACCGCGAGTGCTGCCAGTCTGCTTTGGTCTGGATTGAGCATGCATATGGAGGTGTGATGCTCGACAGGCTCATTGTTGGCATGGTTATGTCCACGCCTCCTTCGTTTGTACCTTACATCTGGATAGGTGGCGTAGTTTGATACTGGAACAAGAACTACATGATACAAAGCTACACAAGTCACATAGATGACACATAAAGTCTACAACTCCACTTACTTCCTCGTAACACGGGAGGACCCCTTACACCACGGCCTTGCTACTCTCCAGCAAACACACGTCAAGCCCCTACGCCAACTTCGACTTGACCTCCTCCTCGCCCCACTCCACATTCAACCTCAAGTCCCCACTCAGCGCAAAGTCCCCCATGACCCCAAAATGATCCGTCACCCACTCCGTCAACCCCATCTCCCTGAAATCCTCCCTATCTTCCTCAGCCACCTTAACATCCACCCCCACCCTCTCAAACCCCTGTGCCTCAATCTCCCCCGTGAAAAGTATCTTATCCATACGACTACACCCAAATCTCTCCCGCAGCCAATCCGGCACCTGAATGCCCCACGTATATCCCTCGTCACTGTCTTCTTTGCCGCCGAGCTCGAGATACGTGTCTTTGAGGTTATTGTCCGTGTGCAGGGTACGGTCGAAGGGCTCTATGGCGTTGAAGTCGCCGGCTATCAGGGCGGCCGTGGCCGACTGGAGGTACGGAGCTGCGGCTGAGACTTGGAAGGGGCGGATTGGTGGGGTTGCGACTAGGGATTCAAGGTGGGTGTTGCAGAGGCGGAGGATGTTGGTGTTGTCCCCGTTGCCGTCAAGACCTCGACTTGGACTTGAACTCTGGGAAAGCAGTATATCGACGAACAGGCCATCGCGGGAGAAGTTGCTGTACCACGGTACGCGAAAGACGTTCTTGATTCCGAGACGGCGGTCTATGAGGGTTGTCGTACCGTAGCCAGGTTCAAGCCAGTTTTGCGGCGTGATATCGGTTATGTGGAAGCGTTGTTGGATCCACTTGCTCTCTTGGATCAGGATGAGGTCCGAGGATGTCATTTCCTGCAGGAAGATGACGAGAGGGGTCTCTTTGGGGGCGGAAGCGACGAGAGAGGAGAGGTAAGACAGGGCGGCGATCATGCGTTCTTTTCCGAAGGGTTGCTGGAAGTCTATGTTCCATGATATGAGACGGAGTGTTTTCGGGTTGATGGCTGGTGCAGTATGGATCGAGGGTGGTGAGGTGGAGGGGATCCAGGACGTGCCGTTGTGGTGATAGTAAGGCTGTGGTCGGGGCTCTTCTTGCACAGGCCTTGAGACTTGGGGGCCTAGGGAGGACGCATTTGAGGATACTTTCGAGGAGCTCATTTTGGGATGGAGGTAGAGGCGAAGGAAATGATTTAGAGTGATAAGTCTTCGGAGCATACGGGTGGCTGTAGATTAGTAGGTACATGTGCGTCTGATGAGATAGAGCTCGAGCTCGCTTTGTGCCGGTGACCAGGCAGACGCGGGGTAATCCTCGTACCTTGACCGGCTGACAAAAAGGCTCGGATTTACGAAAAGGCAATTGCCAAGTAAGAGTAGGGTTCCCACTCGCGGACAAGTTATGACACGTCCAAGATTTGCAGTAAGCAGTCAGCCTCGAACGCGCAATCGCATTCCGCTACTCAATACATCAGACTGGTAATTGCCGGCCTTGAATCTCCACCTAGCCTAAACCCTTCTCTCAAAGAGGACGCGCCTAGAAATGCCAATCTCGAACAATCCATTTTCCCAGGCAAAATTTTGAAGTTCTCGCAGTGTCTATTTTCCAGTTAACGCGACCCTGGCCTTGCCAAGTCCCAGTCTCGCAAGAGAAGAAAAACTATCAATACACAGATAAGAGGTCCACAGCCTCCAGTCTCAATCCAAGCCCAAGAGATGTTCACTATCCACTTACTCTACCGTCGAGGAATAGCTGCGGTCGGCGGTCTCGCCCCCGCCGCACCACCTCCTTTGCTGCTGTACAGCATCTTGAACCCGTTCTTCAGGGCCGTCATGTCCGGGTAAATATTCTTGTGCATCTCAAAGGCGTTCGGTATGACTTTGACGGGCCAAGCGCCTGGTGTGCGGTCGCGACCGGGTTGGAAGCAGAGCCAGAAGTAGCCGGGGTGCTTTGGGAGGCTGCAGAAGGCGTACATGAAGCGGGCAGGGTTGGCTTCGCAGTAGTTCTTGAGCCACAGTTCTGCGAGGGTTAGCGTAATGCCTGATGAAGAAGGTGAACGTAAGCTTACCTGTATCTTCTTTGGTGCCCTTTTGGAAGCGATCGTCCTTCATTATCTCCGTGACCTTCGACGCCATGGCTTCGACGTGGTTGACGATCAGTTCATCCAAATCCGAGTAGAGCTGCTTTCCGATACGCAGTTGCTTGCCGACAGAGTATTCGGTCGCCTTGTTCATCTCAAGCACATCAATATGCTGGAAGACGCCGTCAGAGACCTTCCATGTGACAGCAAGATGATCGAAACCCTTGGATGACGGTCGAATGACCACTTCACCCGCCTCTTTGCTACCAAGGTATTCTTCAGCCTGCGCCGAATTGAACGAGAAGAAGAGCGGATGGTTGACAACACGGTTGGGTCGACCAGTAGCAACCTCCTTTTCTCTTTCTGCAGCCTTCTTGTCTGCCCGCTCTTGCTCCTCGTCCCAGTCGCCTGGTGTGTGCTCGAATGAGCGGGGAGCCGGTTGCCGGATGAGGTCTTCGCGCAGGGAAAGCTGCGCCGTGAGGACCTTTCGGTTGAGATACATGATCCTCGCCCGCACCACCTGATGGGGTTGAAATACATCACGAGGAGCTTGGCGACCACTGCCGACACCTTCTGGAAACTCAGACTCGGACACGCCGCCTTCAACGCCGCATTCAAGTCTGACTTCGATATGGTCGGGGAACGTGCGCTTAATCGTAACAGGTACGACCATGCCCTCCGTTAGCGAGTCTTTTGTCTCGCCCGTCAGCATAACAAAAATCTCCTCGCCGGTCAAGTTCGCGAACGTCTGTCGGATCTCTTCGTATGGTTCGGACAATTCCGCGCGAATAGTTTCCAGAGTGGCGCGCTTGCGGTTGCCGAGCTTCCTCTCGATCTCGGATGCGTAATCTTCAAGGACAAGCTCGTGGATGAGATCTGTTTGATCATCCTTAACCATCCTTCGAATGACTGCGCTGGGGCCGCCCTCATCTACTTCGGCCTTGATGTCTTCTTCGTCCATGTTCATGGCATCTGCGACCATCTTGCGGGCCAGTTCATAATCCTCTGGATGAACTCGAGTGTTGTCCAAATAGTCTGAGGATTCTTCGCTAGCATCGAATGGCAACCACAAGAAGCTGGCGCAGTTTTGGAAAACTTTCGGACCCATAGCGGACTTGAGGTCACGGTTCTCCTGCTCCGAGATTCCCATCAGTTCGTACCGAGTCAACATCTCGTCACCATTGGCTTGGATGGCTTTGACCAGCCTGTCAGCCTTGCGAGGCCCCAACCCACAGACGTATGGCAGGAGTTTCGACATGTATTTGTCGTCGTAAGAGTCGGGTAGGTTGATACCGACGAGATTAACCATGTCTACCATGGCGTTTTCTAGACGATCCAGAAGCTTCTCTTGTGGTATGAGAGTCTGGTTCTCGACAAAAGGTAGCGAGACAATGTCTCTCCCGAGAGAAGCGTATTCGGCCAGAGGGTTCTGTAGGTATCGGCCAAGAGCAATGCAGTACCTCGTGAGCGGTGGATACTTAGGGAATTCGACGGCTGCGCGCACACTGTTGTGGTACAGCCTCGCGACTTCATCGTTGACCATGATCACCTCCAACGGATCGCTCTTCTCTGTTCCGTCGTCCTGGTCGTCATAATTCGGGCCCTTGAGGTCATACAAGTTGATGATTTCCTGTAGGTCCTTGTAAAGTCTTCGTGTTTCAACGGAAAAGCCGCTGATGCCAACAACGTCTGGTTTGCGGCGATTGCAAACCTCAACGAACACCTCTATGTCCTTGCCGTCGGGGATGCCCCGTTCGCGATTGCCGAGCCTGAATTCGACCAACTTGCCGCTGTCCAGCACTCTGCCGTCGTTCTCGACATAAGCCCACATGATGGCATCGCCTCGCTCACCTTTGCCGTGTGAGAGACAGATGACGTTGGGAACCGAGCCTAGTTCGGATCCTCGTGGTTTATAGGGTGCTTGATCGAGCTTATTGGAGTATGCATCCCGTGCACGGCTTGCAAGCTCATCCTCGCACCGTGCCCGCAGACTTTCTTTGACACCGGTCGCGATAGCGGCATGCAATTTTTCGAGAGCATTGTCGACTAGTTCCTTCCGCAGTGAGTTCCACAGCTCCGAAACCTCGCTGACATTGTCTGAGACGATGTGATTGTGTAGTTTCCGCTGGAAGTCTTCATAATTGCCCATTCGTATCCTGAGGTTGATGAGACCCTCCTCTTCCGCCTTGAGCATCTTGAGGAATAATTCAGGTCGCCCGTGTAGGTCAAGAAACGTCTGCTTGCGGAGATATTTGAACTCGAAGTAGGGGTGATCTTCGGTGATTTTCCTCATACCCTTTTCTGTCCGGATACAGTCAATGAGCGCGTTCTGGTAGAAGCTGCCTCTCATGAATCTCCGCAGTCGAGGGTTTGTCTGCAGCTCTTGAGTGTATAGCAATTTTGCGGACCTGAGTAACGTTGAGCCAGTCTCGGGATGCTCGGCAAGCTGATCGGCGAGATCTTCCGGTGCGTTTGGTGGATCGTCAATGAAGTGACCCCCCAGCATTGTGCCTTCCGCCTTCTTTGCGAAATCGTCCGGCGTGATTCCAATCGCAATAGCCACTTGGCTTGACCTGCCGCTCCGAAGCTTGTCGTAGAGATTGCGAGCATTGTTGGCGCGCTTTTGACCGTTGGTAGCGGATTCGATACGCACATCATTCATCTCCTGTGAGTAGCGGAAGTGAAGGTGATCCTGAAGCTCCTGGACTTCCTCGATGGTGACGGCTTTATCGACAAGGTCTTCAATGACAGGATCCGTGATGTCGGGATGCATGCTCTTGAGGTTTTCATAGTGCATTTGCAGCGCCTCGCGCTTCTCGGTGAAGGCTCGGAACTTGAGGTCGAGATCGAAGACTTCCCATAGCTCGCTTTGGTTCAGTAGGCGCTCCGGTCGCGTATCTCGAGGGGCACCCATGTTGTCGTCGTCATCGTTTTGCATATCCGTGGGGGCATGGATCAGGTAGTCCTTCCGGTGATTGAAGATGAAGGGGACTTCGTAGTCCTCCAGATTCAGGAACTCGAGCACCTTGCGCACAGCCTTGCGGAAAGGCTTTTCGAAGTATGGGTCCAGTCGCTTCTTCGGCCAGATGAGCTTGGTGATCCAAATAGCCTCCTCGTTGAGTCGCATATCCATGGCCTCTTCAGAAATGTCGAGGGCTTTGAAGGGCTTGCGGGCCAGCTGCAGACGTTCCGGTACATCGGTCTCGCGGATGATGTTGTCCTCGTCGGTAAGCATACGCTCCACCAGTTGCGAAGGCTCGAAGACGTCTTTGAGTTGCAGCTCGCGACCTTCGCCCTCTTCCTCAGCCTCGGCCTGATCTTGCAGAACCAATGCCCAGTCATAGTCTGTGCCATCACCGAAAGCCGCCCGGTAGTCTTCTTCCGCGCCCTCGTCGAGACCGGAGACTTGCAGGGCCTTTGTGATCATAGACACACCCGGTTGTCCGACCTCGCGGTCATCCTCCTCAATCTCGTCCTCGAATTGGTCCTCTTCGATGAAGTCGGCGAACTCGTCTAGGCCTTGTCTGCGTCGATCGTCGACCTCGTCTTCGACTTGTTCATCGTCGGAGAAGATGTTGTCGAGGCCGCGGGGCCGACCCGGTCGCTCTTTGTGGCCGCGCTTCAGACGTTTGTACTTGGACTGTTCCTGTTAGCATTTCATGAGGAGACAGCAGAGCGCGCGTACCTGCTGCGTTTCCCGCGGCTCCACATCGATGCCAATGAGGTCCAGATCCTCGTCATCGAGCGCCTCGTCTTCCTCCCGGTTCTTCCTCTTCTTGCGTCGCCGCCGCTCTTTGCGATTCACTTCCTCATCGTCCTCATCCTCGTCGACGACGAAGCCATGTCCTTCCTGGGAGACTGTCAGCACAACGCCGAAGCAGCTGCAATAGGCAACAAACCTCGCGGATCTTGTCTTCATCATCCTCGTCTTCTTCCTCACTTGAATCGTCCACGCCATTCTCGCCGTCGACTTTCTTAGCGGCTGCGCCCGTTTCATCAAAATCCTCGTCTTCTTCCTCGCTGCCTAGCTCGGCATCTACATCAAGGAAGGCGCGGGTATCCGTCATGGTGTGCGGCCGGACAAAGGAGTGTTGGGGAGCTGTCGATGTGGGACGGCGCGACGCGTTTTAGGGAGTCGAAGGCGGCGATGGCGCTGATGGGGCGCGCAATCGAGGCGATCGGGAGGTTTAGGGGAGAGAGAGAACAGGGCGCGCAAGTAGGCAGACGGAGAGGTTGAGAGTCGCAGACGGTGGAATTGTTCAAGCCGCACGGGCACGTGACGTGATGCTAGCTCGCCTTTGTCCTAGCTTACCAGCCACAGTGGCTGAATCCGCTCACCTCAGACCGCGCCTCGGGACAAGCGCCTCGGGACAAGCGAGGACCGGGGGTTGCAGGCGCCTGGTGGACGTTGTTGGTACTCGATCGGGACAGTTTGCTGGAGCAAGGTACTACATGTACCTGGGCGCATGAGCGAGCGTTGCCTGCTGTCCGTGTTGTCCCATCGGCCTATCTCGGGAGATTGTGTATAGCCGCAGAGACGAGTAAAGGCTCGGGAGCAGCCGTTCAGCGAGCGCTAGACAACAAGGTGAAGCACAGCACAAGGGGTCATGCGGAAGTGAAACCCTCCTGAAAAGATAGAGAGCAGCTCCATCTCCATAACACGTCCGCCGTCCGCACTCACAGACACCTCCACCTTTGCCTCTGCGTGCATCTGGGTCGTCTCCTTCGTCCGCCTTTACCTTGGCCGGGCCATCCAGAAGCTCACTAGTGTTGCGCCACTACTCCTGCACGTTGCTCCCCCACCAGGGAAGAAGCCCCGCCTATCAACCGACCGCTTTCACGATCTCTACGCAGGCCGCACGCAGACAGTCGACCCCCAATTCACCGTGCCGCTGTATCTATCGGTAGCCTTGCGTCGGGCACCACTGTCTTTCGTTTTCCGGGCTTGCCACAGCAACCGGTCCCGATAGCGTTAATCCAATAGACGCTGTGGCCCTCCTTTTCACTATTGCTGCCGTGATTGGCGAGACCGCGCTGTCGCATCAGGGCGCCAAAATCGAACCAGAGTCTCGAGCCGCACTCCGAGACGCTCTACACCTGCTATACCCTTACTGACACTCCCGCCTTGATAGCTGCACCTGTCGCTGCCACTCCGCACCCTGCGCTTACCCCGACGGCGCCTGTCCGCACCGCCGCCATGGCCGACTCCGCATTCAAGACGAAGACGATGAAGAGGAAGAACGTCAAGGGCCTCGCTCTCAGCGCACCTCCACCCAAGCCGGCGCCCTCGGCCGGCGACGCCCAGATACCTGGTGCCATCGGAAACGACGACAACCGCACCGATACCCTCGAGATTGGCGTCGAATTCAGACTAGATCTCAAGGCCGAGGATCTGATAGTCCTGCGCGAGCTGGGATCGGGAAATGGTGGCACCGTGAGCAAGGTGCAGCATGCTGCGACCAAGGTCATCATGGCGCGAAAGGTAGGTAGCGGTAGAGCTGTGTCGGCTACGACTCTGGTTGACGTCTGCACAGATCATACACGTCGAGGCAAGGAACGAAGTGCGGAAACGAATCGTGCGTGAGCTGCGCATCATGCACGACTGCAACTCGGAGCACATTGTAGCATTCTACGGAGCGTTCCAGAATGATACCGGAGACGTCATCATGTGCATGGAGCACATGGACGTAGGGTGCGTTCAGATATTCTCCACGCGGTATAACGATGGCTAACACACATGACTAGATCCCTGGACTGGGTCTCCAAGACCTTCGGTCCCGTTCGCGTGGACGTCTTGGGCAAGATCGCAGAGGCCGTACTAGGGGGCCTGACCTACCTATACTCCGCCCATCGCATCATGCACCGCGACCTTAAGCCGTCAAACATCCTCGTCAACTCCAAGGGCCAGATCAAGCTCTGCGATTTCGGCGTGTCGAGCGAGCTTGAAGGTTCTATTGCCGAGACTTTTGTAGGAACCGGAACATACATGGCGCCGGAGCGGATACAGGGGTCGCCCTATACCGTCAAGTCAGACGTGTGGAGTGTTGGCCTCACCGTTATGGAACTCGCTATCGGCAAGTTCCCTTTCGGTGGCAGCGACGACGATGGAGACGGGCCCGGCGGACCCCAAGGCATCCTCGATCTTCTGCAGCAGATTGTGCTGGAGCCAGCGCCGAAGCTACCGAAGAGCGATGCGTTTCCTTCGATTCTGGAAGAAATGATCGCAAAGTGCATGTTGAAGGAGCCCGCGGAGCGGCCTACACCGAAGGAGCTTTATGTGAGTATGATTGGTACCTGTATTTACACATCCTAATTGAGCCAGGACCACGACGCCTTCCTTCAGGCTGCAAAGCGCACCCCGGTCGACCTCGAAGCATGGGCAATCAGCATGATGGAGCACAACAAGCGCAAATCGCATCTAGCTCCCTCCGCACCAACGTCCGCAGTCCGGGAGAAGCTCCAATCCAGAGAGCGCTCTCCACCAGCCAGGATCGAGCAAAAGCAACCCGAGTCAAATGGTTCCGCACTCACACCCCAGCGCCCCTCATACCCCTCACGGACCTCGAGCAGCGCAAGCGGCCAGAACGTGATGTCGCTGCCCATCCGACCGGCGCCGCCACCTGCAAGCTCACCGCAAATACGGGGGCCGCCGAGCGGAGGTCTGCCTCTGCCTCCTGCGCCTAACAGGTGGAATAGCGACGTGGGAAGTGATAGCGGCAGGGTTGGACAGTAGAGTGGTCGGAAACTTGTGACAAGGCTCTTTGACTTTGACCGCAATGTGGAGTGGATTGTTCTGAAAAGCTCTAGCGGTGGAAGTGGTACTGTGGCCCTTGTCTTCTTCTTCAAAGTCCTGCATTTATCAGGCGTAATTGCTTGGTTGGCGTTCCAATGATGTACGGATCTCTCTGTGCGGTTAAGATTGGAATGCAATTGAGAAGCTTACTATATCTTTCTTCCACTGTGCCGTGTACCTGCCTCGCACCTTCCTGTGGAGTAGTAGCGTGGGGACATCCATGCATGCAACGTCTAGTGCCCGTCCACATTGCTGGGGTTGCTAATATGCGCCCCCACTTTACCACATAAAGTCGCACATTAGGCTTGGCCGTAGACGGTGAATCACTTCAAGTGAGTGATGGTGCAGTACTTGATTGAGAACAATGACATTATTGCTGGTTATGAAATTGTTCACCACACGTCTTCTTTTGCCGAAACATGGAGCCCTCCTGATCTACGACGGGTATAATACGGAACAACACATACAATGAAATCCATCACCCTCATATTAGCAGCCAAAAAATGATGCTCTTGGACTCGCGGTATTGGTTGATACCAGATGTGGATTGCCAGTGATCGGCGAGTTCGAGGTAGAACACGATGTGCGGCGGCAACATCTGAACCTCCTGAGCGACTTCGAAAGGACGGATCTGCCACGCCTGCGCAGGCTCCAAGTATGGACCGTGAAGCACCGCGTCCAGCCAGAGAAGTTGTTAAATCGGCTGCGTAGGAGAATTAGTGGCATGGCGCGTGTATTCATCCAGGCCCGTCGCGCACGTCTCGCCGCCGAACCTGTCCAGCATACATCGCCCCCTCTTTCGGAAGTTTCACCTCTTTGGTTGAGAACCCACAATGCCCTACTCCCTCATCATCTACACCCACATCACCCCACTGCAGCTTCGCCATCGCAGCCGCATATCCATCACCCTCGCCCTCTGCCAGATGACAAGCCGCACTGATCGCCGCGCTGCAACTCCCCGCAAGGTTCATCCCCTGCTTGAACGGCACAAAGCCAAAGCCAATGATAGCAGCCACCATCAAAGACCCAAGCACAATGACATTGAAAATAGCGATGGGCGAGTATCCGCAAGACTTCCAATCGCCCTGGGTGGTCATGCTGATAAAAGCCCACGGTGAGTCTACACCGGTTGACATGCCTCTGGATCCTTCCCAGTCGTACACGTCGATGGCGACTAGGAAAATGCTTTGCGAAACGAGCCAGTGGAGGATACCGCTGAGCGCCATAAGTGGCAACGCGAAGCGGTACGGTAGTTGCAGGAAGTAGGTGGAGCGCTGAGAGCCGGCCGGAGCGCGGGAGACGCGGAGTCCCTTCTTGTGGTAGGCGTACGTCGACCATTCGTAGCCGAGGAGCATGCAGGTGAAGAGGCCGTTGTACGAGAAGTAGAGGAACGAGAGGATTGGCTGTGCGATATTGGCAACAAGGACATTTCCTGTTAGGGAGAAGGCAGCGTCAAAGTAGATGATGGTTCGCGGATCAATTGAGCCGTAACCGAGTTTTGCAAGGCCTGCCAGCGACCGCGATGTCGACGATGGCAGCGCATTTACGCCAAAGCCAAAGAGTGCTCCGACACCGATAACAGTGATAATAAACCTAGAAAATCAGTTACGTTCAACGTCGGAAGAAGGGATGGACTTTACATAAGTATGGTTGTAATCCGGCGTCTGAGACTCGTCACGTCTTTCCACCGATGTCGCTTGGCTGTCCACTCCCTTGGGCCGACAGGGAAATGATGCCTCGACTTCTTCACCTCATGCACAGACAAAAGACACATGTCCTTGGTAGTAGGATCCACATCCTCGAGGAAGGATGCTACCGCATCCCCCATCGTCAACAATGGCTCCTCGGTGGTTCCAAACACGGTAAAAAAGATGAGGCCAGCTTTGAACTAAATGTAAGGGTAAAAAGTCAGCAAAACTCGTCCAGAAACGACTCGGTACGTGCGGTTTAGGGAGAATGGCGCACTGCCGCACTAACACGACGGACTTTATACCCCAGGGTTACGTACCAGGTTGAGAATGGTGACGAGGATGGCGATGGCAGGAACAAATTGTAACTTGCAATGTGGTTCAGCTGGCTCGCTGAGGCAATAATCGACGGGATACAATGACGTGTCCTTGCTGCGATCAATGAAATAGGAATTCCCATTATTATAAATGGTTATGTTTATAATCAGACCGTTGACTTTCCAAGCATCGGGTGCCCTTTTAATTTCGCCGATTCTGTTTACACAATCATCTTCGTCTATGTCCATACTAAGTTGAGAACATATCCAATCTGATAAAGTTAGCAAATGTCACGGAAAAGAATCCTCTCTCGCCAGATTGCGAAGCTAGTCCGGGTCAATAGTCATGGTCCATCCTGACTTACCATATATATGTGCGGCGTCTTGTGAGGTAGCTGCAGTGCTGGCCGACACGGCATTCATTGCATAGACATGCGATCTACCAATGATAGACTCGTTCGCGGGTGGAAGTTTGTCATCGCTCGCGACCAAAAGCACGTTTCGTCTTTTCGTTTGAAGCATTTCGGCGTACGCCTGGATACAGTCGACATTAGACAGTCTCTCAAGCTCATTGTTGTGCGCTTTCTGCCACATAGTGCGCACAGGTTCCTCGGACCAAGGCCTCGTGATATTGCCGCAGTTGTAGCACTCGTCGTCGGTAACGAACGATTCGCTAACGGACATGGCGAAGTAGTTGTTGACCGCAATAGAACTGAAGACCGCCGAATTGTAGCTGGTATTGGTTAGGATACTCATCGAGGATGAACAACAACCTGAACTCACAACAGATGCAAAGGAAGAGACGAAAGTCCAAGAAGAGTCCATAACAGAGCCCTCTTCTTGCTGATGCGTCTCAAGTTGTGAATACTTGGGACGCCAATGTCCAGCCAGATCCGTCGCGCATGCGCCCTGTCAACGTCCTTGCGTGTAGGTGCTGATAAGCACTGCATGCAATAATTACTTGAGCTAAGCAGTATTGTACTCAACACATTGATGAGTAAATGCACACCCGTGTTGAGCTGGTCGACGCGGTCGCAGTCGCCCTCAAACAATACGTTGCCTTTGGCCTTGTTGTGAGCGGATGCCCAGATCGTCACAACCAAGTTGATAATGAAGACGATCGAAGCCCAGATTGCGCAATTGATGGCACCAAATCTCCATCCCGATAGCCATTTCCTTGGTTTCCGGGCGCCAAACGTCCACCTTGGTAGCCATCTCTTAGTCTTCTGAGAATAGTCGATGTGTGAAGTTGAGTCAACCAGAGCGACATCACTGGCGTATGATGTGTCTTTCTCGAACCCAGAAGACGGCGAGGGGAGTGTTCTGAGCTCGAATGAATCGGTGTCGTCCCATTGCTGTTGTCGTCCGTAGTGAATGCTTCCTATCGCGAGTCGTTGCTTGCTGCTCTTCCATAAATCCGCGATGGATGCCATCTGAAGTCATGCCAAAAGAGCCAGACGGACGAGGAGACGAGGTACCTGCGGCCATGAGAAACTGTACGGAGGGCTGTGCTAGTCTCGGAACCGCCCCCAAATGACATCCTTGGCGGGGTCGGAATACGTAGGGTTCCACCTGTGCCACTTGCGCACGTAACATGAAACATGAACGGAAACTTGTTTGCTGAAGTCCGGCGACGTATACAATACGTACAGCGCGCGTCTGAAGGCGCAGGATGCGGCGACTTGGTAGTCATGTGGGGCGGGACATAGTGCCATCTGGACGAAGCTCGCACTGCGGCTGCTGAAGGATGGCTCCCGAGAAACGCACATGCTCGCGGGTATTGTGGTTATCAAGAATGTATGGTCTACGTGCTGCAAGTACAAATCGTTTGTGTCCGGTTTTGTTCATCGCGGCGCCACTCAATACGGGAAGCAGTGGGAGAGCGGTTATGTTCGCATACGACTGAGATTCGCCGCTGGCTTTACGTGGCCGTATAACGACCAGAAGGAGTGGTACGGTTGCAGGCCGTCTTTTTACACCTGCCATGAACTAGTTGTTGCTTGGAAAGTTTTGGATACCGTGGCATTGCGTATAAATATGCGCTTCACGCTCTGTGGTACCAATTATGGTGGCCGAGTCAAGAGGTCATCATATAGACGGAGTGGATACTAGTCCGTATGCGACATGTACGAGGGTAGCTGTTCACATATCGTGAAAGGAGCGGAAGCGAGGGCAGCCGCCAGAACTCGATCCCCACTAAGCACGGAAGCATACCAATCGTAGCTCTCAGGATCGAGGTAGATACTAGGTGCCAAGCTTCGATACAGGCTTTGCCTGTGACAGATAAAATCATCTCTTCCAAACGTTGTTGACATTATAAGATGTAAAAGGTCGGCCGTGAAATGGATGATACTCCAGACACCCTCCTCTTGGCCACAGTCCACTCTTTTCCTCGCTAAGCAGATCTTGCGAGTATTCATGAGTTACTATCCTAGCCAGCCTTGACCCGCTCAAGCGCTAGGCCTGATCCTACCTTGGTCATCCTTAAGAGGTGTCTGATGGGCTATTGTGGGCGTCGTAAGCACAAACGCCGTTAAACGTATGGTTCTACAAAGATATTGGATGACGTATCCGCGAAGCACCTCGAGTATTCTTTAAGTGTTCTTTCTGGGACATAGATATTGGCGTTGTCAGAGAAACCCGGAGACCATGATCCTCTCTGCAGGCTTTCCGAACCAGGTCGTCCCCATCTGCATCCGCATGTTGTCCGAATACATGCTGCTTGAAGCTATCGAGGCGTGTCCAAACTTTGTAAGCCTTCGGACAATCCTCAAAGACGCACCTGTAGGTCTTCCTCGCCTTGTTGTGGGTTGTTATATTATGGATTGTTCTGAGATGCCTCGTAAGGTCGGCTTGGTGCAGGAATTTGGTACTGCATCCAGGGTTTGAGCATGGAAATTTTGTTTTCTGTTCACTGGAGAGGACATGTTCAGCGTCTTGAGTAAGAGGAGCTGAGAGCTCAGGTGCGTCGGCTGTTGTTCCAGTTGAGATGGCGGTATCAAGCCAGGACCATTCGTCTCCACCGAACGTACCGTCTCCACCGAGCGTACCGTCTTCACCAAGTGTACTATCGCCATAAAGAGAGGGGGAACTCGAGTACAACATCCGCCGTGTTTTTCGTTGAGTAACGATAGAACTATCCATCGATGGACTATTCATCTCAGGTGGTTCATCTGGTGGGAGGCGAAAGTGATCCATGTTCGACTCGTCAGAATCGAAATAGGCCAACGGGGAATTGCTTGTGAAGTTCGCCTGCACACAAGCTGACAATGCAGTGTCATATGAGGTACGGCAATCTGATGGATACGATCTCTTGGGACATCCGATCATAGAATGCGCATTGCTTTCTGGAACAAGCTTAGGACCGAACATATCTGTGCAACCAAGTTCCTGGGCCCAGGTGTCATATGCGGGACCGATTGTATGTAGAAGATTTGAAGGGTCCGGCGGGCCATCCCAGATCATTTGGCCCATCCCGCTGAGCTCGAAATCCAAATTCTGGAGCGACACCCCCTCCAACCAGCTCGAATGTAGTATGTGTGCTTCGTCCGTATCGCCATCGGCATTTGTAGCCTCGAAGGTGGATTGGGTAAGACTGGATTCGTTCGTTCGGTATGACAAGGTGTCTGACCGACTCAGAAGGGGAGAAGCTGGAAGGAGGTTGTGCGTGGACAGATGGCCATGATATGTATCTCCTGAGTGTGCAGAGTGTTCTGCAAGCACATCATCTCGATCGTGCATTGCCGTTCGAAGGTTCGATTGGGAAAAGTTGTAAACTGGAACAAACGCGGCTGAGCCGAGCTGTTGGTGGGAGGCCGCCCGCATGTTGCCAAGAACACCGCTGCTCGGTCCGCAGTCATCAATCAGCTGATTTGTTTCCCAGACAACAGTCTCGCAATTGCCTTTGTGAAAATTCTGGTGAAGACCAATGCACCATTTACAGCTTACCCCACTCTATTATTGCAATTGACATGCAACTTCTAGTCTCACTATTCTTTGGCTTGCAGGCCTAATGCTTTATTGTCAGCGCTCTCTACAGCAGCATTTTGTTCGATGGAAGCATTGCGACGGCATGAAAGGTAGAAGCCTTAACACTTTGCGAAAATTAGACTTCATTGAGTGTAGGACTTGAACCCTCCCTGGAATCGAATGTGACCTTTGCGAGTGATTGAGCCAGCTATAATCCGTTTGCCTGCCACTCTTTGAAAACCAGACGTGCTTCGTCGGCGTCTGGTATGGAGAGATAGGCTGCAGCGAGTGCGACAATGCTGTTCACAGACTTGAAATGGCTGATTTGCCTCAGAATAGACCGTGGACCGCAGGTGGCGGCTTCACTACGCCGTATTGCTCGCACGGCGGACCGTCTAAGTGGATCCGGATCTTGGATAACGGCGAGTGCCATGTGTACCTGTAAGTCTATGTTACCACGTAGGCGGGGTGGCATCTTACGAGAGGCCTTTTCCGGAGGTAGGGCGCAGTCCTCTCCTGCAGAACCCCGTCAAGACACTACCCGCGAAGCCCACGGCCCTGTACAGTGTGCGGCTCTGCACAAATCACAGTCAGCGTGCGAAACGACTAGCTAATCTCCGATGGCTCGTGCGGCTAAGAGATACGATCAGGGAATAGGAGGCTCTGCGATGATAACAAGACCAATGGCTGGCTGGCGTCTCGCAAGCCCACCGATTATTGGCTTTTACTAGAGTTGACAGGTAGGAGTACAGGGCGTGTGGCTGCGAGGAGGCTGTACTCGCTGCGAGGGAATCGCCGGAAGAAATTGCTAGGCTTTCCGTTCCACGTTTGATAGGCTTGGCTCACGTCGCACGATAACCAAGATCTGGTCCGTGCACATCGAGTCCATGGCGTCGTGGGCGTCCAAGTTCTTTCCGTTTTATGGTGTTCGTTTCGAGGGTAAGCAGCTAAAGAATCCCACACTAGCTTTTCCCGCCTACTCCACTCACGCTAGTTTCGTGCTTCTCCACGAACAAGTTGTCCACTACTTGACATGCTGCAGTAATAACCAATCTTGCGGAAAGCCTGCACCCGCAGCTTAGAACCAGATCTTCGATCAGCCGTCGTAGTGTCCAACTGTTTATCACCACCCGCGCACACGCTAACCACAACGTCAAGTCCTTTCGGAAGGCAGCGATTGCAAAGATTCATAATATATACTCCTCAGGTAAGCTTGCTTCTAGCCAGAGCATGCGGTGTTCCTAACCTGACAGTGGTACCACCTGCGCTCTGCCGCTCCCGTCTCTCGGGCACACGACATTGCCTACACGATATCCTCCGACCCCGCGCGCTTGTCCCGGCTATCAATAGCTCCCCAGTTGCTACAAAACAATATGGAGAAGGTGGAAGATCCTGCAGGCCTTCGCCTAGACTCCCTACGTGAGTGGACATCTCCTCGAATCAAAGGATCATCGTCTAGGTCCCGCAGCCGAGGGTGGAGCGGTCGACAGATGTTCTGTGCTGCACATGGATCGCGGATCGCAGCTGATGACGGTCGCGCGGAGTGTCATCGCTGAAAGTATCACGCAGCGTCGCCGACTCTGCGCACGCGGCAATGACGACGGTATTCGCTCGATGGTCGGCGGGAGATCGAGCTTGTCGGTTTACCGTGCTTGAGCGGGTCGACAGTCTGCGCGTCTCTGCTGACAGCTGACAGCGATGCCCACCGATGATCAATTCGGCAGAGTTCGCAACATTTTCGACAGTGGCCGATGGGATGAATCGCCGTTCGAAGAGCTTGTGTTGTCAGCCAACCGGGGCCTGAAGATAAAGATTGAGAAAGGCCTGAGACCGGGAATAATCGCTAAGCTCATTAATCGGCTCAGAACCGTAGAGCTGAAGGTCTTCAAGGATGACGAGGATCTGTTCCTCGAAAAGGCTCGAGAATACCTCGATTCTGAGAATGGCAAGAAGTGGAGTGAGTGCTGTCTTTATTCCAGGACTCAAGAGTCCATCGCTAACAGCTTGAAGTCAAGGATTGGTTCCCAGAAAAGGGTCCGACCAAGAGATCAGCGAAAACAAAAGCGAAGGAATCGTCCAAAGAATTGTCTTCACCCCCGACCAATACCATAGACACAGCTGCAAGGGGTGTCAATGATGAATTTTCGGTGGTGCGTTCGGACCAGGTAGACCGTCCGTCGTACGGAGCAAGGTTAGACTCGGCTACTGAAGTCGATACCCTCCTTTCTCATGGGAGTAGAGCAGCAAACAGAGCCATCGTCGAGACGGATCGTATGCGAGCAGGATCTATTCGCCGGAGTTCCGCCTTATCCTCGCTACGCGCCGCCGAAGATAACACCAACCGGGGGATGCCATGCGAAGTCTGCGGTCAATACCACTTGCAGATCTCTATTTCCGTCGCTCTGGATGGTGCTCAGCATCCAGCCCCTCATCTGGTTCCGCTTCGTACCCGGAACAGTTGGGGATCTCTGGGTAGACTGGGAGCTGTACTTTGCTTTGTGTTTGCGCTTCTTGTTGCGTGCTGGGCTCGTATCTAGGATGGGTTCTTCTTGTATCTTTCGTGCTCTCTTTGGGGTGAGTTCTGGTAACAAAGGACTTCGAGCTGTCGTCTCTAGTCAGTACAGACTCTAGGCGGTTTGGACGACGGACCCGTGCAGGCGTATTGCTGGAGTCGCATAGTACATATTTCTGTGTTTTTGCATACACAACAAAAACGGCTTGACAATCTAGTGGAAGGGTATGCTTATCTGGATATTCGAATCTTCGCTCTGACTTATAAAACTCTGAGGTTGCTTCAGCCTTGTCACAGCCAGTTTTTGTCCAAGAATAGTTTAGTGCACTTCTGCGCATGGGTCTCCCGGGGACCTGCACTCCACCTGCGCACATTCCGGTCACAGCATTCTTCACCAATGAATTCGCCGAATGTGCTCTTTGAAGGACTTCTCACCTCTCTGTCTCACCTCCCGATCTGTAAGGCCTTCCACCGAACGTAGTGAACTATAGGGCTTAATGCTAAGTATGCACTTGCTTTGCAAAGCCCTTGAACATGCCATAGAGGCAATGTCACTTGCTTAATATATATTTTCCTCCCTTTCAGCTCTCCATTTGTGTGCCTTAGTTAAGGCATTGTAGACGCTGCAGGCTACCTTTTATTAGCTTGCATTTTTGCTTCCAGATTTAGTTAGTAGTAAGCCTTATAGAGATTTTAACGTTGCCTACTTACTATATAGTGTTGCTAAAAGAGCGGGAGAGGATTTGCTAGAGGTAGATATAGTTAGTAAGTATTTGGTAGATTTAAGCGTCAGAGGAAGCAAGAAATGCTAGGGTAGCTGCCCTTTTTGTGCTTCTGGCTGAGCTAGGGTTAGATAAAGATAGCCTTTGGCAAGGCAGCTATAGTCCCAACTGCCTAGCAATTAAGAACAATGCACCCAAATCGTGTTGCAACCGAGCCTAGTGGGAGACAAAGGCAAGGAAGCCTGACGTTACGCAATGAGAAAACATGCGCCGTATCATAGGCTGTCGTTTGCTAACGCTATAGCTGGAACACTTCGGCCAACAACATCTCGACGCGCAAGTGAACAAGCGCATCACGTTTGCGGGTTTCTAGGCCGACACAGGTATCGTTAAAGATCAAATCTTCTCAACTTTAAATGGTTTCGTTCAAAGCCAAACTAACAATACTAGGACAGGTGGTATGGCCAATGACTGCTGGATAACAATAGCGCTCTATATCCCTCTTAATCGTCATCAGAAATGCCTGATTGGTAGCCACCTTCCTCGTCATCTTCCTCGGGGGTATTTGTTCGTGACAAGGAGCCTATCTTCAACTTACTCATTCGTTCGTGGTCGCTTGTTTCTTTGGTAACAGATACGCCTATCTGCGCTGTCAGACGGAATAACAGACCACACAATGATCCGTCATCAGCCGCTTGCTGCTGAAACCAACTCCAAGCTCGCCGTAGATCGTCCTCCCAGTGTTTCAAATGAAGTTTACCGAATTCCAACAGACAATCTCGTCGGTTTAGCGAATCGAGTACAAAGTTCAAGCTCTCCGTCTCAGCATTCGTCATACTCACCCTGGAGTCGGACAGGAGTGTCTTGGCATCATCCGGCGAACCAGCGAAGGTTTGAAGCAGGATCAGTGCGTCCATCATGATGCTGCATCTCTTGGAAATGTCGTGCTTTTCCACGAGTTCTTTACCCTTCACTTTGTCTTTTGGGAACAAGCGAGAGATTATACACAAGGGAGTAAGCAAGCCTTCCGGTGGCTTGAAAGAAGGGGTGAACCGTTGCAACTCTTCATTCAAACCTGCCTCTGGATTTTGTGGGTATCCGAGGTCTCTGAGGGTGTTGCGCACAGCCAAGGGATAGTTGTTGGCGGTCTTTTCGAGGAAACGGAAAAGAATGTCTCTGCCGTCTTGAGCGAAGTCCTTCTGATATCCTTCGGTATCCTGACCGTCGGGGCCCGGTGGTCTTTCCAACACATCAACATCCTCGAGAAAGATTGCAAATTGTTCTGGCTGCTTCCATTTTGCGTAAGTTCGTTTGGTGACCAACTCACGGAATTGCTCGAGCAGAAGATCTCCCGACACGATCAAGCCACTCAAAGCGTCCAGAATCCGGTGTTCTTGTACGGATGGGCGCCCATATGCGTGTGTCTTGTATAGAACATCGTGGCCAGCTTCTGCCCATGCGTGAGCAAGTGCTGAAACCACTTGGATCTCCACTTTATCATATGATTTCCATGAGTACGTGCCCGTACCTTGGTCCTCTTTCATGGGAGTGCGATAATGCACCGCTTGATAGTCGAGATGTTTTCTAACATATGTGCTCTTTGTGTTGTTCGTAGCGGATAGATTCGACCCATTGTGGTGGATCTCTTCGACTTCGGGTCCCCATCCCCATATGTCTCTGATGACTTCTCTTACTTTGTTGCGCTGAGCCTCGTTGGGAGTGTAGAGGACGACCCTAACACCGGCGAGATCTTTTATATCATCCCTGATGTCATCCGCAGTCTGGTATTCCTTCTCGTGCGCTTGTTTGCGCTCTTCATTCCTCATTTTGAGTTTTTCCTCCAAGCTCCTCTGATCTTTGGCTCGACAAGTCACCTTAGCTTGGACCTCTTCTTCATTCGAATCTCTTTTATCTGCCAATTTTCTGTCTATCAATGCCTTGGCGGCCTTAGCCAATTCCTCGTAATGCTCGCGAGCGTAGTCTTTGACAAAGTCGTGAATAGTTTGAGATGGTTGTTCGCGAATCCAGGTTGGTTGCGATTCCAGAGGTCGAGGACAGAACTCTTCTGCGCTTATTCCTGTATTTCCTGTGCCCTCATCGTGCCCGCCTGGGCTTCGAGTCATTACCCCAGAGCTTTGGTGTTCCATTTGTAAGCTTTAGAACGGCTCGAACAGGTATTAAGTCGACGCTCGAGTATGGAGAGTTTACCACTTCCACACTACCCTGCCTGTCTTCTATTCGACGACTGTAGACACCAGTTGGCCCTCGCCAAAGCTCGGGGCTTTTGCAATGCAGGGCGTCAACTACATTTGGACCAGTCAGATCTAGTGCATTCGTTGTGGCAAGCAGGGCACAAGGCTGTGACGAAGGGAGCTTTTAGAATCTGAGAAATGTCCTTGAAGCTTACGTTGTAGAGGTTGAACTTTTAGTGACTTTCTGAATGCTGGGTCGAGTTGGGAATTCGGATTGAGGGGACGTTTGTGAGGGCCGGCTGACTTACTTATGCGTCTCACCATAGGGGGCGAGGCACTCTGTATCCATTTCTTCTCCCTGGACAAATACGAGTTAACGGTCAGTACTGCGGCAAGGCTGAAAGATGCATATGTATTGTGTATTACTCGAATTGGCTATCGGACTTACGACAGCCTATAAGGGCTGTGGATCGACAGCCTCTCTGTCTCAGACTCATCGTTTATAGAATGTACTCGAAAATAAAGAGCGAATCGCACTGCGCACGATCCAATGTCGCTTGCATGAACTTGCCCTCAGGCTGTGTCGAGGTCCTCCAAGGCGGTAAGATCCTAAGGTTGTCAGCCGTGCAACACACCCCATGTCACGTTTGACCGGTGCGAGGGACGACCGCCACCTCTCCCCCCCAAGCGAGTCCAATGATCTAGTAATCTACCTTCTACTTTCAGCCTTCGCCTTCAGCCTTCTATCAACAGGCAGTAACAAGAAACCCAACCTTATTCTTTTCTACTACTTATTTTCTGCTTGCGTCAGGGCATGGCTTCCAGCTCGGTCCAGAGTTCACCACCCGAATTTTGCGATGGACCCGCGCAGTCGCACAAGTCCTCCCCGACCTACACGAATTATCTCCGAGTGTTATGTTCGCGGAACCCTTCTCTACAAACGCTCTACTACTTTCTTTCGAACCCCAAAGCTCGAGCGAACGGCTGCCGCGTTACTGCGCTCGACTTTCGAGATGGCATAGTTAGCCCAACCCTGCGGCGAAATTTGTATGTCGACTGCCTGTCCCAAGAGTTGAGGAGAGGGCGCCAGTCGAGTGTTGAAGACCGTTTGATGTCTGAAAGTCATGCACTGCAAGGTCGAATATTGATCATCGAAGACCTGACGGCGGGTGTTCTAGAGATGCTGGGCAGCGAACTGGACATTGATCCGCTGTTCCTGGCGATGCACTTACACACCGTCCAAAGGACAGGCATGCGTCATCAACCACCCGACGAAGCGACCTTACCCTCTCGATTTGAAGGGCGTGACTACATCAATATATCATACCATCGACCGATGACCTCTGGTGACGTCTATCCACTTGGGGCAAGATTGATCCGGGATACTGCCGTTGACCGGAAATTGGTCTTTCTACGCTCGACCAACATTGGACTCGCACAGCATCATGCATCTATCCTGAAAGTTCACACGAGCGAAGACTTCTGGATAGGTATGCTCATCTTCGCTCTCGAATAAATGGTGCTAATGGATATAGCGTTGATATTGGTCGATCCGCCTATTAGCAATGCCTATTTCCTCGCCGAGAACAAGGACAATGATGCACATAAAGTCTACGTAGACCTAAAGCCGTTCAAGGGAGTATACGAAGACTTCGCTGAGCTGCCGAAGTTCTCCGAGAACTGGGCCGATTTGAAAACACTTCCACAAGGCGGGATGATGGAGGACTTGGTGCGATACTGGGGCCACGCTAGTCCCGCGTGCTTCGACCCCAGGGACCCCACGATACAATCAATTGCCTATTATCCTCTGAGGATAATTGCTGCAGAGTGGGTCAAATACATCTGGGTGATGCGGCATTGCATCAAAATGTATGAGTTCCAGGGCAGTCATCTCGCAAACCTCGATAAGTTCGACACGGATATCCGAGAGCTTCAGAGCTGGCGGCGGCGAACACTAACCTCTCGGCAAAAGATTAAGTCAGTCCTTCGCAATTTGGAATCACATCATTCGTCAGATATAGTGCAATGCACAGCCATACGCCAACTCACAGAAGACTTCAAAGTCATCATCAGCGACATCGAAAATGCAGGGCAGAGCCTAGAAAATATGCTTTTGGTCGTCACGTCCTTGGTGCAGATTATTGATGCACGACAATCTTATGCGGAGACAGCAAATATCAGCCGCTTGACCATTCTCGCACTGGTCTTTGTCCCGTTGGGCTACATCTCTAGTTTGTTCAGCATGAATCCTGGAAATATGCCCGGTAGCCAGCACTTTTGGGTATACTTTGCAGTGGCTGTACCTGTCACCGTCATCGTTTTCATCATGGCCCGGCCGCCAACGGGAGGGGTGCGAATTACTTTAGCGTGGCTTCGAGGTCGGAGGGACCAACGACCCACATTAGACCAGACGCATGAGACGAATCTTGCGGAGCTCAGGGCGGCGAAAGTTTGAAGAAGGCGTTTGGTGATGAAGACAAGAAGAGTGTCGCTAGTCGACAAGGGAGCGGACTTAATGAAGAGTTACGCTTTTCTCTTTACCAATTGATCTCAGCAAAGGCCTTCTTAGATGAACGACGCGGAAGATGGGATTTGATGTTGTCTAGCAATCGTCAACACAGTACTTATAACATCAGATATTCATTGGTTCTCTAATCACAGCACGATCCACCCAACATTATCTGGTTACCGCCTGATGAGATTGTGAACGGATGCAATGCTCAGTTCACACAACCAGTATTTCGAATGGCTGATGAAATTCCACGCGAATATGCATCAGATGTATACACTGTTATGGCACGCTGTAACACAGTAGGAGGCATTGTTGAGTTTTCTATTCACACTCGACGAAGTGGCGAGCAATGTCTTGAAGTGCGGGCCCTCATATAGGCTTATCCAACTCGACCTTATTCATCTCCACCTCCGCCACCAGATCCCTGTCTCGCAGCCTTCGCAGCGACAATGTCGTCAACCCTTAGCAACAGACACGCGCTTTCGACTGCGGTCTTGATGCTCTGTTCCTTTACCGCCATCGGCTCCCACACACCAAACTGCTTCATATCCACAACCTTGCCAGCATCACCATCAATGCCCCATGTGCTTCCGTTGTGCTCGCCATCCTCGTAGCCTTCTGCGTGCTTAGCGCGGAGCTGGGTGAGCACCTTGATCGGGCTGTTGCCTGAGTTTTGGATGAGTGTGCGTGGAATGACTTCCATAGCCTCAGCAACAGCTTTATATGGCCATTGCGCGACGCCTTCTACCTGCTTCGCTCTCCTCTCCAGGCCGACAGCGACTGCCATCTCGGTCGCACCACCTCCAGGGCAGAGCTTTGGCGACCAGATGACGTTTCGTGCAACGCCCATGGCATCGTGGAGATTGCGCTCCACCTCGTTCAAAACGTCCTTTGAGGGGCCGCGGAGCAGTATCGTGCAGGCCTTTGGGTCCTTGCACTTGGTGAGAAAGGTGAAGTATTCGTCGCCAATCTTTGAGATCTCGAACAAGCCACACTGCGTACCAATGTCCGACGCGCTAGCGGAGAAGACGGAGTTCACGATGGTAGCACCCGTTGCTCGTGCAACACGGTTGTTATCCGTCTTGCGCACCCGGCGAATGGCAGTGATGTCATGTTTAACGAGGAAGTGTTGTGCGAGATCTACACGCATTAGCAATGGAAGAGAGATACTGAAGAAGTCCGAACATACCACTGACGCCCTTCTCGGTGATGACCAGGTCGGGCTTGAGAGCAATGATGGAGTCGCACATGGCCTTGACCTGCTCCTCCTCGATCTGCAAAATGCGGTTCCAGTCCTCCTCCTTGCTGATCTCAATGTTCGTCTGGCTTTCGCCCTTCTTGTATTCTAGAGAGCAGTCCAAGAGCAAGACCTTGGGGTTCTCTATCCTCCGCCTCATCTTGGGGTGTGTGATGTCCTTGTTGAGCATGACGCCGTCCAATACTTCGCTGTCCTCGATCTCGCCTCCGGGAATCTTCTCGATACGAGCGTAGCGTTTGATGTCGACCTCCTTCTTCTCGCTGCCAACGTCCAACGACACTGTCCGCACGGCCTTGAGCGCTAGGCTGCACATGAGCTTCGACCATCGGGATACAAATTTGGTGCCGATCGAGGCGTTGATGAGTTGGTACATGGCCTCGTCGTTGTTGATGTCAACGTCCACCGCAATCTCGTCGATGATCTCGAGGGCGTCGGCCAGAGCGCGCTTGTAAGCTTGGATGATGACGACGGGGTGGATATTGCGCTCGAGTTGCGGCAGAGCTTGGGCAAGCATCTCACCAGCTAGGTGGGGTTAGTCTTTGCTTCAGAATAGTGGCATTCATTCGCATACCCAATATTATGACTGTGGTTGTTCCGTCGCCGACCTCCTCGTCTTGCGTGCGGCTCAGCTCGATCATGCTCTTCGCGGCGGGGTGTGACACTTCAATCTCTCGCAGAATCGCATGGCCGTCGTTGGTGAGGACGATGCCGCCCATAGGGTCGAGAAGCATCTTGAGCATGGCCTTGGGACCCAGACATGACCGGATGATGTCTGCGACCGTCTTGGCGGCTGTGATGTTTGAAAGCTGCGCTTTGCGTCCGAATTGCCGCTCCCCGCCGGGCGTCTGCGTGTCTGTTGTGCTGTCAGTGGGCTGTCAGAGCTTCCAAGGAGCGCCACCACATACTCATAACAACCACCGGAGCCTGCATGTTGACGGTCCGGATAGATTTCAGTTACAAAGGGGAAAGTAGGTGTAGGGAAATGCAAAGCGTGGGTATCTGCTGCGGGTGCCTTGCAGCTCTGCTACTCCACCAAAAAACGCGTCGAGCCTGCCAGCCTCGGAGGCACATTTCTCCGCCGCCGTCGCGGGACCCTTCGCGGCCCTGAGTAAGCGCGTCGCACGTGACCGGGCTTGGCAGCCCTTAGTCCTTGCCTCTTCCGGTCACTCGCTTATTGGGCCAAATGCGCCATACGATCGTCAGACCCGCATATCTGCCCCAAAGGTCGGGGGGCCCAGCCACTCACGGGACCGACCTGGTGCGGAGCTTACAAGAGGTCCTCTCGCGCCCTAGATTCATCGTCCTTCCACCACAACCCATCTTGAGTGCCTTCACCTTGCGCCGCCCTCAGCCTCACTGTTTCTCTCACTGCGAGGCCCTTCACACCTCAATTAGTCTGTCTTTCCGACCTTCATCCATCTCTTCCATCTTTATCACCACCATTCTCGGGCGCATCCCACTTTACTGCATCGCCGTCTTCCATTCGTCTTCTCGTCGCGAAACGTGACCGTGACATCTCGCCGCAAATCTTGGCGTCTGCTCTCTATCGAGGCAGATTTTGTATCACTGAACACTCTCCCCCCGTCCCCTAACTACTAAACTCACAGTGACCATGGGTCTCAACTACTATGCCTCGTCGCCCACTGTGGTGCTCCCACCTCAGCAAGCCCACGACTACTTCGCTCCCAATCAGCGCTCTCACTCACCGGGTACTATCCGCCCCAAGTATCCCACACCGCCCTCGCTCAATTATCTAGCTGCCGCGTCCAATGCCACAGCTGGGCGGAAACGATCCATCGCCGACGTCGACGACCCGGAAGAGAATCAACCGGGCGGATCAATCGTCACCCAAGTACCAGCGAAGCCCAAGCAAGAACCCGTCTTTGGCCCAGGGATGACCCTCATCTACCCTGACGAGCCCGGCTTCAGCATCGCCGCCGAGTCGCAAACTGGCACCTGGTGCGAAGTGAAGAACGAAACCGAAGAGAAGACTCCAACCGTCCGACCCATCGCCTCCTCGCGCAAATCGCAACGAATGGACTCGGCCACCGGCATCACCATCCCGTCGCTGAACGACATGAACGCTCAAAAGACTGAAGGCGTTATCGACGACAATGGCAACACCATCGAGACGCTCATCGCATCGCTCGGCGTGGGCTGGAAGAACGTTATGACCAATCCGGTCCTACGCGACGCTGCGCGCGCCTACTCACGCGTCATCGAGAACCACTTCGATCTATCCGAGGCCCTAGTCATGCTCGAGAAGGAATCACTATCTGCCTATCTCGTACGCGCCAAACAACACGGTGTGCAAGGCTACTGGCTCTTCTCTGATAGCCTTCAGTGGTGCCAGCTCGTCGGATGGTCTTTGGAGCGAACGGTTCAGAATCTCATGGCTGGTCCTGTTCCGCAAGTCGAAGGGGAACGCGTCAACGCGCGTCAACGCACTCCGTCAGAGCCTGCAACACCACCAGCACAGGACTCGGAGACGCCCGTCGCTATTGCCCAAGACGACGCGATGGAAATGTGACGAACCTTCGACGCTTTACTGCCTCTCTTCCTTTCTGCTCTTCACTTTCGCACCATGTACGGCAACAACACTTTTTGGTTCACCTTCGCACATATGCTGCTTCGGTTTCTCTCGGTTGATCTTCACGGGAATTCGGCGTTTGGCGGTGGATATGGATCTGCCCGGCGAGGCGGGTATCATTGACTCATGTACTTTAGCTATGCTCCCTGCTGCGACAGCTTGATCACCCATCTGCGATCGCGTCGCGTGTGCTCTACTACTAAACCAAAGCACTAAACAATCAAAAGAAATATTATTATACCTTTGTGCCAACGTGAACTGCTCTTCTCTTTGACTTGACCCACGCCGCACTTTGCTTTGAATAGTATATGCTGTCGAAGGGCCTAATGTAGCCGAGGTTGTCGGCGCGAGATCGCGAACACGAAAATGCCACGCCGCTTGATCAACCGCTAGCTTCTTTCCATTCCTTCCATCACCGCGACAACGGATTGGACGGGCCATGTCGCGATGGTTGCCCCCTCAACTTCGCATACCCGTACCACGATCTAAATCGGCTACGTCGGTCTTCCCACAAATTGCGGAGTTTCACGCCCGTGCTGCCTTTTATAACGCCATGGCATCTTCTCTCTGAGGAGCAAATTTACGGTAATACAACCCCGCCGCGAGATTGCCATGCACATACGTCCGCATGAAAGATCCAACAAATTTTTCCAATAAGACTGTACCTGAGAAAGGTATAATTGCGCGCAAAGGCTTACAGGCGCTCGCAACCTGAAGGACACCCTGCATTAATATCGTCAGCAAGACTGCAGGTGCAGCTCCTGCGTTAGACGTCAGTCTCAAATCCATCTTCTGGGACCTCGCGATATCTGCGACACGACTCGAGTTAAATTCGATGCCCTCAAAGACAAGGGCATGCTCAATGCAACGGATAAGAGGATGCATATAGTTCACATGAAGAGCTTCTCTTTCGGGATGAGTTACTCAGCATTACGCTCTCCCCTAGTTGGCGACCGCCTCCAGGGCCTCCCGGAGATGCACTCATTGTGCGCTTAGTGTAAATTAGGGTCGTTCCGCCCTACCAATCGCAACTGATTGCGCCGCTTCGTATGCACCCAGCGAGAACGCATTGCCGCTGCGGCGGTGTTCAGCAACTACGGTCCTTACCGGCCATATTATCCCCAACTCTACCAACGACACGAGGCAGAGGCACAGAGGCCATAACGCGCAATGGTTTCAGATCAAGCTGTATGCAGAGCATAACTCGATTCGCGAAGAGTCGCAGCTCCAACTAACAAGCTCTTCGATTTGCTGACTAGCCAAGAGATTGAAAGGCTTGTCTGGACACTAGGCTATCTTGGGTAATACTGTCGTGAGCTGACATCCACGTTGCTCAGCCCGGAGATCGGATGTCGTAGGTGTTCAGGTCTGGATTGTGGGGCCGATGAGTTGAGATATAAGTTGGTGAGTGATCTGCTGGAAATCACACCGCCATCTCATACTCGTTCGCACTAAAATGCATACCTTTGTAACATCCTCTCATTCTCGAAGCATGAGCGTTGCAAATCTTATCGCACGGAAGCTCTTCCATGATGGTGATGACGACAACGGTACCTCCAAAGCCGTTTGTCCAATTGAAGACACCACTGGACCAGACATCGTCCCCTTCATAGGAAATCTGACGTTCCACTCCTTCGCCTCTATCCTCTCCGGCGCCTGTGCCGTTGCGAGTATCCTCATCACTTTCATCGTCATTTTCCTTCACGCAACCCACTACTCGAATCCTGTACAACAGCGCCAAGTCATCCGTATCGTTCTACTAGTGCCATGGGTTGCCTTCTTCGCTTTCCTCATCGTGTGGCAGGCTGGTGCTGGAGAGTATCTCACCGAGTCACTAGACGTCGGATGTGCGGTTGCGCTATCGGCGTTCTTGTTGCTGATGTGCGATTTTGTTCTTTCGAATGAACGTGGTTTCGACGAGCTCTTTGGGGCAGGTATAAGTCGAGGGAGAAAGTTTGCTGGACCTGCGTGGCTGAAGGTGTGTATAATCCTATCACCACTATGATCGGGCCGCTGACAGGGTAAATAGCGCATCTGGTACCTCGTACTTCAATTCATTCCAACCAGCATCATTATTTGGGTTGCGACCTGCATCACGTTGGCAGTAAACATATATTGCACAACATCCAATAATTGGCACTTTGCACATATTTGGATCAGCGTGTTCAAGCTGCTTTGCACTGGAGTCGCTTTTATTGCAGTCTTCGGGTTCTACAGGCGTATGAAGACCTATCTGGAGCCACACAAGGTCTTTATGAAGTTTCTCGCTTTCAAAAGCATCATTGGTCTGAATGCCCTCCAAACAGTATGACCCCTCCACTCCGTGCTACCTACAGCCTACCCTCTCTAATACCTCCCAGTTCATCATCAACATCCTCGTCGGTAACAAGACCTTAAAGCCCTCGAAGTACCTCACCTACCACGACATCAAAACCGGTCTTCCCTCCCTCATGCTGGCCTGCGAATTGCCGCTCTTCGCCATCTTGTTGGCCTTTGCATTTCCTGTCTCGGTGTACACAGGCGGGGCACGAAGGCCTGCTGCGGGACCTGTAAGCGCGATCGTGCAGGCGCTTGACGTACGGGATTTGGCGAGTGCATTTGTGAGGGGCCCTATGCGGTTGTTGAGGGAGCAGCAGTGGGGGATGGAGAGACAGAGTAGCTTTCCGTTGGGTGCCGATGAGGGAGCGTATGGTGTGTATCGACGTAAGGGGGCGGTGGGGGTAGAATTGTGAGAGTATAGGAGCTATATTTTCTGTTGATTGCTTGTATTGTGGCGTTCAGCCTTTGTCTCTGCGATTTCTGCTAGATCAATGGCATGTACATGGCGAGATTTTATATCCTTGCTGCATGGGTGAAGGATATGCTTCAAGTACACAGACGAAGACTGCAAGTGGAAGACTTCATCGGCAGAGTTCGAGGGCGCCTTTTCCCCCTTCTACCTCGCTCCAGCGCACTGAAATCTCCGACCCGTTGCGGCGTACACTTGAACATGTGAACCTTATCGTCGCCACCATGGTATAGAATACAACTAGCCCTTCAATCTCCTTAGTCTGACCGATCTACTCCCCGCCGGTCGCATCTAGTCAACCACGTGAGACACAACCATTACATCTTAAATAATGCCGAACGTGCACGCGCCTCTCATACCTACACTTGTCCTCCGCTCTATCCCACTCCCTTCCATACAGAATAAGTCCATAAATTCTGTTCACATGCATGTTATATTACTTAAATTTCTCACCGTCTTGACACCCGGAACCTTGACATCGCAATTCCATCCCTCCCACGTAGCCTTCATATACTCCCCCCTCACGAACGCTCCATCACACTCTAAACCACTCCTTCGAACAATCTTCTTGAACTTACTCTTCAAAGCAAAACTCTTGAACGGCGGGTCCTAGAGCCAAACTTCGCAAAAATCTCGCCTATCGCCACGTCAACACGTAGCCATCTACTCTTTAAAGAACCTACTCACCATGATCATCTGCAACCAGAAGATTCCCACAGGCACCAGAGCCAAGAACAATTGTCCACCTGGGCAATCCGCGTTCTTCAACCTATGCCTTTCTTCTGTACCGAGTAACCACTCCAGCGCCGGAACGAAAACGTAGACGCATAGAGGCAGATAGAAAAGGACGGTAGCGGCGATATATCGTGCGTCGTTGGATTGGTGTTCCTCGAAATATCGTAGTGAGAGGGGAATGTGTAGGATTGTGGATTCGAGGTAGAGAATGTGGCTTGCGAGGGCGAGGAAGAGGGTTTCAACGGTTTCCGCGACGGCAACCGCTAGATCAGTCATAATGACGTTTAGTAGAATAGAAAGTCGCTGGATACTGTAACGGTGGATAAGAGGGCAACAAGTGAGCTTGTACGTGTGCGCGATCCAAAAAGAGGTTGAGCCCCGGTACCGCGGTAGAGGTAATACCGGTACACCCACCAGTGGAATAGGCCTCCTTTGTAAGACAATGCGTGGAATTCAGAGCGAGTAATCGGAACGAATGCTCAAACTTGGGTCTTTGGACAACTCCTCGCCAGATTCAATTGCATGATGCTTGCATAGTTATAGACCGTCCGTGTGCAAATGTTCACTCGGAGCCCGTAGAAGGTACTGGGCTAACCCACATTTTTAACAAAGCTTCAAAAAAAAACTTCAAGACACAGGTGAACGATACTGGAAGGCTAACGTGAAAAGACTGGATATCGTGTCAATCTGATTCGCTTCTGTACAGCCTGGGCTGTGCTGGACGAAAGTACAACGGCATCGCTCGTGAAAAGGTCAGAAGCGTTTGACCCAAAAACCTAAAGGAACACTCAAACCTATTACGATTCACTAGCCCTCGAAGGCTACCACAAAGAGCAACGCGCAAAAGCAAATCGGGTGCAGTTATCTCATCCAATTCGAAAACGTGGCATGGCAAATAGCCGACTAGCGTTCGAATTCTAGGCAGGAATGGGCTAAATATAGCTGATAGCAAACCTTTCAACGCAACCTACAATGTACTTGTACAAAGGTTTAATAGAGGTTTTGTAGACAGGAAAAGCAGGTTCAGTTACGTCATCAGAAGCTTGCATTCCTCTTTGCGTCCATGCTTACGTTACACCATCAACTTTGCCGTACACCAGAACTCAGCTCCACTTCTCGTCACCAATCAACCGTACTCAGCAAATATGAACGACATCACAGCAACGATCGCCTTGCTAGATCCTAAAGCTCCCACGAGGTCAGTTGAACTACATGCTCCCCACCTTCATTTCCTATCTAACTTGTTTCAAAGCCATCCTGAATACCCCTCAAAGCCGACCCTACCTCAGGAACTATGGGCCCAGATCATCACCTACATCGACACCTACAGCCTCTGGAGAGCTCTCCGCCGTGTGAACACATTCTTCCGCAGCGAAGCAGACCGAATTTTCAAATCGTATCGTCTACCGCTATGGTCGTCTAGTTGGGCATTCGTTATTGACGTTTTACCCGCCGGAGCCATAGCACGGAGACACCGGTTTGCGGACGAGCTCTACGTAGGCAAAACCTGGACGCGCGCCGGAATCGAAGGATTCTCTGGTGATGACTCTATGGTGCATTATATGTTTGAAATACGCTGTGAGAATGAGGGTGAGGACTAAACTACCGAGGATTGTCTTGAGGTGGATGGTGTGATAGACAAGATCGTCAAGGAGGCGGATGATATGGACTGCTACGTGGATATGACGGGGTCTGTCTTTCCGGATAGCTCGGGACAGGCTTTTCTTCGTATGTCGACGCATGATACTAAGGCGCTGAGGTTGCGTTTAGACTTTGAGAGAAGATCGCTTTGCTTCGACTGGCACGCTCTCCTAACTTGATTCTCCGTGGATCAGACGGCTCTCTATCGTGTGCAGCAGGGGGCAACATGAATTGAGAGTACAAATTGCGTCGAGGATTAACACGGATGGTATACGATTCCGATCACCGATAACATAGACTTGTCTGAATGAATTTTGCAGACTTTGCACCCCCAGAATTCAGGAGACACTGCGACTTGTTGACGTTGAGAATATCGTTCGAAAAGAGCTCGAGCCCTTTGGTTGGCTTAGGGATATTGAAGAGCTCTGCAAGGAGAGGGAGCGCAAACATGCCATCACATCATCCACTTCACGCAATGTTGAGCAAGAGAAGCAAATAAGCAAAAGGATATATACGATGAATCCCCTATATACGATTGCATCCCAAGCGAGTGACCGATCAACCCCCCATCATCTCCACCCACACCCCCACTCCATCCTCAGCGCCTCACACCAACCCTCTAAGAAGGGGGCGCAGGCGGGGCCACGGTAGGTCTCGGACCCCGCGAACGAGTAATCGTCGGACGTCCACCTACAAATCATCAGTCCACAAGTTCGACCTCTTATCTCCACGTTGAAAACTTACCAGTCGGCCTTGGCACACCACTAGGCAGTCCCGTAGGACGTCCGGTAGGGAACGGCGGCGGCGAACGCGTTGGCAGACCTGTCGGCAGACCGGGAAATCCGCCGGTTGGAAGGCCGGGGAAACCTGGGAAGCCACCGCTGGGAAAGGGAGGGAAGCCACCGCTGGGGCGGGGTGGGCCCGGAAAGGTACCGGTTGGGCGCCCGGTTGGCCGTCCGGTTGGGGTTCCAGTTGGGAGCGGGGGTGGGGTGGGGAGAGGGACGCCCGTGGGGAAGCCGGGGGGAGTCGGGACACCTGTGGGCCGTTAGAGGATGGTCTTGTTGTGGTGAATACAGTGTGCGGGGTGGGAAGCGGAGAAACATAGGGGGAAGTGTACCTGTTGGGGTACCCGTAGGGAGCTGGGGCATTGGGGCCGCGATGGCACTGAGCTGTATTAGCAGAACGTCCAGTTGACCTCTATCGGAGCAAGCGACATACCCAGCCGCGAAAACGGCAGCGACGATGGAGAACCTCATATTGATCGGGGTAACTGAGCAATCGACTGAAGACTTTCGAAGTGGTAGAAGAAGCTGAGAACTCGACGACGCCCTTTGTATTGTGTCCCGCACCTCCTTATATATGTCTGCCAAAAGGCCACTGTCAAAACAGTAACACGTTCCCCATCCCACAATCGCTAGACAAACGGCACGCCCCAATCAATCCACCGCCGCCACCTCTCGTCTTAGCCGTCCTACCCGCATCAACGTAGACGATAGACGAGCCCTCAATATGCGCCGTAACTCCTCCGCATTCCCCATCATCTCCTCGTCATGCATACGTCGGCGAATTTCAGTATGCAGCGACAAATTCTTCCTCCAGCAACGGCGACGCAGAAGTGTCTCCGATCCCCGCTCCTGCAGTAGTGCAATATGTAAGCGACCATGTACCTGCTTGGCCGTTTCGCATGCGTTTTCACGGCCTTCTCAAATTGAGTAGAATGCCATGTTTGTCGTTCTATGCGGCCCGATTTGCATAGCGTTGGGAGCAGGGGTGTGGGTGGTTTAGATAGGACAGTGTTGATCGGCATTGCTCGCTATATGAAGGTGTTGCATTTGTGGTTCTGTGCAGCCTGGGGTGGGCCAATGGGGTTGCGTGTGCGACGTGCGACGGAGGAATTTTGAGTTTGAGTGGTGCGGAAATTTCGATAGGACCGGTCCGGGCATGCTTTTGCTGTGTTGTTTCAACGATTTTGGCTTGGTCAAAAAAGGGTTGAGTTCAGGGTGTATTTAGCCTCGTGAGTCGAGTGGGTATTTGGTGTGTGAACGAACCCCGCGGAAATGAAGCAAAGCAATTGTGGCGACGGTATGTGGAGTAACTGGAGGAGCCTGGTCATGTTTTGCCCACGGCCTGCGATCGTCAAGCGCAACGAAGACCCACTCACGTCCAACCTGGAGTGAGGCATAACAGGACCACCAGCGCGGAGACTCGCAAAGTAGTGAAGCGTGGCAACACATTGACCATACCGTCTCTCTGGGTAAAGGTGGACTGCGATCTGCAGCCACAGATTAGCTGGTAACTCAAGTCTGGGGTTCCTCCCACAAACCATGGCAATTGAAATGCTTTCATTTCCTGCCGTGGATTCTAGGCCCAGTTTGCGCACAACGGCCTCTTCCGAGCATGACGTCGCGGTGATGCAGCTCTATCTGATCCATTGGTGGCACCATATCTGCTGTGCATGGCGAGAGGACGTCGAGTATAGAGTAATATAGGTTCGATTAAAGTTTCGTCGTAGACCCTGACCTAGCCGGTTATATGTTGAATGGCAGGCGCGCTAGGGCGTGATTCGTCAATCCGAGAAATGTTCCTCAATTCTACCGTCTCGCTTCATGGGCGGATCGGGATCGTGCGGAGCCCACTGTTAGCGTAGGCCTAGTGCACGGAAGACTGAGTCTATCTTGACTTGTTTATTGCCATACTGTGTGGCTTAGTCTATGCAATCTGCTAATCTGGTTCGGTAATGCTGGAGTAAGTCTGGTTCTCGCATTCACCTTTCTTGGCTCGGAGACTGCTTCGGAAAAAGACACGAAGGACCGCGGAAAACTAGAGGAAGAAGAGAGCACGATAAGCGTATGTGATAGACTTCATTCGTTATCTACCTTTTAGCCCATGTTAGCCGTCAATCGTGTTTCATGTGCTTGCTCCGGTCAATGCACTGAGCCTCGCAACTTCACCACTCTGCTCCGCGGCTAATATATCTCACTGAGTGACTTCCTGTCCGCCTCTTTCATCCTGTCAACGTCTTCCACGCTGACCTTGTTGCCTTCTATAGCCTTTGATTCTTCATCATCAGCCCTCTCACCCTCACTGTTTTCCACAATCATGTCGCCCTTCAGAGCCTCTCTGAGAAGTGGCAGGTTCTCATCACCCTCCATGGTTGTTGGCGAGACACTCTTGGGGACAGGAACATCGCTCAGCTCCTCCCCGTCGCCTAACGTATCTGCGCGGGCACCGAGACCCATGCCCGACGCGTCCATCCAGCTTTTTTCGGTATGTTTACGAGCCGCTTTGCGCTCTTTGCTTTGTTGCCGCGCCTTGGAATTCGCTCGCATCCTCGACTTTCCAGGCGAGCCATGGTGATGATGGAGATGGTGCATGCCAGGGAAGTAGTCAGAGTCGTCAGAGAAACCTTCGCCTGTAATAGCTTCGCCCGGGCCTCGAGGATGCAGGTGTCGCATGATTGCGGCGGTCCTCGGAGCAGAATGGGAATGGGTTCGAGGAGCCGAAGCGGATGTCTCTTGTTCCCCCGATGCTCCCGCTTCGTCGCTCGATTCTGAAGATGCATCGTCGGAAGCATCGTTGGGTGACGCAGGTGTTAAGGGTGGGGCGGGAATGGTGGAAGACTTGCTCGACTTGCGGACGGGCTTTGAGGGGACGGGTTCCTTGATTGTAGGCGTATGCTCGGCTTCCTGTGATGCAATCGCGTGATCATCTTTTTCGCCATCTAGCTGTGCAGGAGGGAGAGGAGGCATGGGGGGCTGGTTACCCAAGAAGTCGGCAGTGTTTTTCCGCATGACCCTCCTTGGATAGCTCACTTTGTCGTGGTTGCAGCCATTCACACAACCACCCCAGCGCCGTGTCGGGATAACGGGGGACGAGATAGACACGGCCGAGGTTGAGGTCACCCTGGCCTGAGTTGGGGCGGTCCCGTTTGTAGATCCAGTCGTCGATGCGCGCTTCCTGAGATCGGACCATGTCCGAAGCTCGTTCTGCAGGATATATTTTCCGTTGGCGGCGTTCTGCTTCATTGTGATGAACTCGCAGTGGTTGACGTTGCGGAGATCCTCAAAATATTCGACAGACCAGTGATACCTGTACGCGTTAGCCAGTCTAGACCAGGTCATGGGCTATGACTCTACCCACCACTTCATGAGAAAGACGCGCGACATCATGCCATGAGTGACCAGCACACAGACACTGGGGAAGTCGGGGTCTCCGAACTGCCGCCACAGACTCTCGTTGAAGCCGCTCACGCGGTCGTAGGCGTCGGCAGCGCTCTCACCGTTAGGAATGCGGTAGAAGAAGTGGCCGTAGTCGGCTCGCTCCTGCCACATCCTCTCCATTTCGGCCGAGCATGGCTGGAAGTTGCCAAAGTCCTGTTCGCGTAGCCGGGGCTCCTCGAACACAGTGATCTTATGCCGTGGAAAGGGCGAGGGTGTGGGTTCGTCTGCGGTGAGGGTGCGGAGTATGCCTTCGGTGGTCTCGCGAGTGCGGCGGTAGGGGGAGGTGAAGAACTGGAGCGTGTCGTCGGGCTTGAGCAGCGAGCGAAGTTGGCGTCCTGCTTCTTCTGCCTGTATAATGCAAGGAGTTGATCAGCGGCCGTCTGGAGCATGTGCCGCTGGTGGGGGTGGTGGGGGCGTACCTGAGTCCAGCCGTGGGTCGTCAGCTTGACGCGGTGGTCTGGGATGAACTGGTGGATGTCTCTGTTCTTGTTCCCTTCTGACTGGGCATGCCGGACCAGAATGATCATCTGTCCAGCGCATTAGCACCCCTCTCTGCACCGAGCTGAGCTTCAGCGTCTACCCACCCGAGGTTTGCCCATGTTGCTTGATGGTATAGGGAGCGATGTATCTGCGTGTCACTGCAGGGATGGACGTGAATATGCGTGTGAGTGAATAGACACGAGAGACAGCGAGCGTTCAAAATTGCGGCGGTGTGGGGAGCGAGGCGTGAAATGGCGTTTCATGATGCAGCTCGGTGCACGCTCGGTAGCTACTGCCCGCCGTAGCGCTATCTCATCGTGCAATACCATTTCCTGGTGGCCCAAGCGCAAACCCAAACATTCGCGCCTCGCGCCACCGGTACTTTCACTTTCTCTCGCCATCGCCGACATCCACCCTCGCCCTCACCATACCCCTGTCCCCTTTGTAAGAGCTTCCCATCACCACTGCCGAACCAACCCCTCACGCCTGAGAGCGACCTACCTCAACCGCCCGCCATGTCGGAGCCCATCCCCGAGTCCATCCCCACCTCCGCAGACCCGCGCTCCCAGCGACCAACCAAGAAGCGCGCCCTCACACCACGCGATGGCCAGGCCGCCCACGTTGAGGCCCTCTTCGCAAAGCCTGATCGCGACATCCACATACCCGGCGCCGACGCCAAGAAAGGCCTTGCACCGCCGCCAGAGATCGTCGCCAACGTGCAGGGCTCCAGTGCGGGCGCGGGCAGCGGCGAGTTCCATGTGTACAAGGCGAGCCGGCGGCGCGAGTATGAGCGCTTGCGCCTCATGGATGAGGAAGTGAAGAAGGAAGAGGATGAGAAGACGTTCCTGGAGCGGAAAGCGGAGCAGGAGAAGAAGGATCGCGAGAAGACCGAGAAAAACCGGCTGAAAAGGGAGAAGCAAAAGGCACGAAAGGCGAAGCAAAAGAAGGGACAAAAAGGCGACAGTGGCGGAAGCGACAAGGAAGGCACGCCCGGTCCGGACGGCGACAAGACGAAGAAAAAGCTGGCGCCAAACGCAAATGTCCCAAATGCCGCTGGGGAGGAAGACGACCAAGTGCTCAACGGCGGTGGTGAGGTGAAGAGCACGGAGGAGGTTGGGCTGATCATCGAGGATGATGATTGAGCCTTTGATAACGACGATTCGGTCTCTCCGAGAGTACTGCAACATCGTCATCTTGATCCTCATGACTGCGCAAGGGCGCTGCATACTTTCGTCCGCGTGCTACACGCCACAAAGGTATTCTCAGAGCGTCCCAGCTGTCAACAACCATAGCTGACATGTGCGAGGATGCTATAGGCACCACCAAATGCAACTTGTAGTTTTCTGCGGCTCCTGCATTATTCCAATCATCGGCGTTTGCTAAGGACTTTCTCTTGTCACATGGTTCCTCTACCCTCATCGTCAAAGCGTGGGTCATCGGCCGACACACAGCGGGAAACAGGAGCCACGTCCGTCACTGCGCTCGTAGCTCTCAGATTGCTACTTGACTACACACACCAGGCGTTGCTACAGTATCCCGCTTGGCTACCAGCTTCCAGCTTACTTTTTCTCACTGTCACTGTGGAGGGTAGTCGCGGTTCAACAATGTCATTACATTGTGAAGACAGTTTTCATTAACACTAGAAGATTACCTGTTGAAAAATCAAGCACAGATCAAGGTGATCGGGTCGTAGACTCTCCGCAAGGGTCTTCTTACGAGGATGTCGGTGAAAGAGATTAGACATGCTGCTGTGTATAGCTAGCTGTAAAGCAATGTAGGAATGCAACACGCGTCATTGTTGCCGAATATGTGAGCCGTAGAAATGGCATAGGAAAGTGCTCTAACTGTTCCGGAACACGTGCTTCACAAAATCACCGCAATCACAGCGACCGCCAGCGAGGAGGCGATCCAAATCATTGTAAGAGCTCCAAGCTTAGGGGGGCAAAACCTTGACGCAGTTAGCTGGTATGAAACCAATACGTGCGCGCATGAGTACATACTCTTCCACACTGAGGCCGATGAATCCGGCCCAGAAGAGCCCCTGCGCGACCCAAAGAAGGGCCATGCTTATGAATGTGATTAGACACAGTCTGACCGTTCCCTTTTTGATACTTCGGTTTCTCGGGCCCTTCACAGGGAGAGTACCGTAGACTGTGCGATCTTGTCCCTCGCCACTCACCAACGGTGTTTCCTCCATATTCCAGCTCTTGTTCAACCAATGGCCGGCCAACTCCTCTTCTAGCCATGTCCAACGGTCATTGAACGGTGTCATACACCCTTCTGCAGCATTCGGCGTTGTCTGTTTGCTTGTCTGCGACCATGACGGATTGATCTCCGCGCCTCTGTCTGACACTTTCATTCTACGCATAGCGTGGATGAGGAGACCCAACGCCAAAATGATGACAACAAGCCACATGAGTGCTCCAGCGTACATGAGTTGTGCCCATGGGGCCGCCCCTAGTCTTGCCATACCATGATTGTAAAAGTCGTGTTCTCGACCATAATTGACAGTCGCAATGATATGGCTCGCTGATAGGGCTTGGAGGATCGTTTCCGCAAACAAGCAAGCTACGACCGTGGGGACACTCGTGGCTTCGAAGGGTTGAACGCCAACCACCAAAACCGTCAACCAAGTCAAACGAGGCATCGAGCACCAGAGGAGTACAAGCTGGGTGATGGGAATATCCTCATAACCAGGTGTTGACTGAATGAGAATCGCGTTGACCCAGTTTGCGAAAAGGTGAAGAGCGGCGATTGCAAGGCCTGTCAGAAACCAAGATCGTGAGTTCGAGGAGTTCAGATAAGCACGTATACGTAGACTGATACCAGATCTCAGAGCAAGGAACCCAGTAAGAAGAGTGGCTGCGTTGATCAAGACAAGACTGCTAAGCTTCCACTCGGTAGAGGGACATGTCTGCTTTGACTTCAAATGTTTTGAACGGCTGATAGAGCTAGGGCTCGAATCGTTGATAGGCTTGACGCTCCATTGCCATGGGATCATGTCCAGAGGGGTAGGAGCGGCCAACTGACGCCAATGCTTCGGCAGGCCATGCCATTCCTCCTCGCTGCCGCAAAGATCGTGGAGCCAGTTTACAAAATTTATCCGGGCTTCGAAAACATGGCATGCTCCTTTGCAGGCACTGTAGCTAATACTGCGGCAGAAGCGAGCCCTTTCCACTGCACGCTTGATTGTGCAGTAGCCACGGGAATCGACTTCACAAGCGTCGGTCGCACACTGATCAGCAAGCCCGACCACTTTCTTCGGCATGCTGGCGACGCAGTCGGGCCAGCGCCAGTTCTCGGTAGCGATGTAAGCGTACGTTGTGGTTTGGAGCCCGTCCGTCCAGTTGCTGGGTACGGAAGTCGGTCCACAAGTGGCATTCATCCACAGACGCTCTCGGGTTAAGGCTAGGCCCGACCCTGAACAGGGTTCTGTTTCGAAGTCTGTGTTGAACGTTTTGCAGAAGCATCCTTTATCGAAATAGTCGCCATCTACTATCTCGTGGTGGGTGAGGTTGTAGCCGACCGTTTCAAAATCCAAAGCGATGATGGACCGTAGTGGATCACTGTATTCCCATGGACGAGCGGCGTTCCCGGTATGTTCAGTGTTGGCCGTGAAGCCGCAGGAGGCCATAGTATATTGGAATGATCCCATCGAGGAAGCAGAGCTCGAGTCCGTCAGGCACGCTGGTGCCTTGTTCGTCACATCAACAGCCGCATATCCTTTAGTCAAGGAAGCCGGAGAGAGGGTCTGTAGCTCGTTGGCGTCACCAATCTCAACTAGCCATGTTCGACCGGTATACATCCGAATCCATTGAAACAATTGTGCTTTGGCGAGCACTGATCGGCTGCAGAATGGGAGATAAGCCCTGACAACATCAGGGGAAAACGTAGTGCTGAGACAGCTGAGCTGAGTGAGCCACTGATGGTGGGTACAGATCACTCCGAAGTGTGAGGTGCATTGTTTGCTGGTACAATCCGTCATGGCACTCAACCATATGGATTGATCTTGCTGAGCGATGCACTGTGGCATGGGAGTCAGATCTTCGGGATTTACCCAGCCATTGCGATTGACTAGGGGAGCCAAAGTGCGGCCCTCCTCGTTTGTTCCAACCGTAGCGGTACGGAGCACCTCTAAATTCCTTCTTAGCGATGAAGAAACGGGGAGTTACCCCGGGGGAAATACTTCGCGTAGCTGCCCTCCAAATGCAAATCGTCAGCAGTACAAACCGTGTACTAGATATCTTCATCTTGCCTACAGTGTCGAGTTACTTAGCCTCTGAGAACGGTTTGAAAGGTCAGTTGCTGCTGTCTACCTGAACTGTTGAGAGCTGATGCATCTCAGGCGCGGGGTAGCACATTGGCGCGATCCAAGCGACCATTTGTGTAACCAAAGGTCTTTGGCAACCCACGCCATGATCCGCACTCGGAAGCTTCCAGCAACAATGGGCTTAGTGTGTCCACAATAGTAGGTGGAGAGACGACTATCCTTCAGATCGCAACAACATCTCGTGATACAGCGACTGCAAGAGAATGAAGTCTCTCCTGTCGTCGTGGCCACTGGTGATGCATTGCTCGTCCGAGAACCGCCGAAATAGGAGGAACGAAGTGACCGGACGCAAACGGAGTACCACAGCAGATCTTGCCAAGGATCCATCTTCGAGGGGGGAGTCCAGCCCTTTCGAGGCGAACAGGAAGCGAAGTCCTGTGCTCGACAGGTCGAGTAGCTTCTATCATGGCACGCTCGCCACGATAGAGCTGGGGTAGCTCTGAGACATGATTTATGAAAACATGCTCACGCAAGGTACGTAGGGAGCACTAAACCGTTGCCAAGAGGTCGCATCACAGCCGACTCTAGCAAATGTTGCATGCGGATGAGAAAACTAGTTTCGGCCAACCATCCGTTTTCATCCCGCTGGAGGGGTTTGGCGAGGAAACGGATCTTGTTCTGGTTCCGCAGGATTATACTAATCTAGTTTTCCAGCTGTTTGTTGGCGACAAGGTTGTATGGATGCAAAGTGGATAACGGGCCATGCAGTACAGATGCATTGGGTCGACTAAGAAAGGAAATAGATAGAGAGGTGCATTCTGTTTCCTAGCAGTGTCATATATATACATCATTTATATAAACTGTGTAATGCTACATCGAGTGATTGGATGGCTTGCAATGATTGCGAGTAATGTCTATCTTAGCATCCCAATTGCGTAGACATGATGTATGGTCACGCTAGGACCTCTGATACCTTCAGAACTGCAACTTGCAGTCATTCGAATGTGGACGATCAACGCACTTCGGGTGAAGTACCGAGTCAGGCAAATGTGCCCAATATGTAGATATAGAGGTAAGGCTGACACGCTAGTCAGCCCTACCGCCCCCACACCAGCCCCACGCTTACCTTCCAACAAACGCCCATGCATATCTGACCGCCTGCGGACGGAACTCCGCACTAAGGCGTGCACCCTGTAAGTGTGGCTGGTGGACGTTGGTACGCGCCGGGTGTAAGTCTAGTGTACGTTGGTTTGGACCCCAACGACGGGGGTCGGCATATGGCGATGCATGTGAGCTTGGTGGCTGGCTGGCTGAAGTCGGATGTGAGCATTTCCGAGACTCCAATTGAGGGGATTTAGGGTACGCGTGGATCCCATAGATCCTCGGCCGAGGAGGGTAAGGCGGCGCGATCAGTAAACGGTTGAGGGAGATGGAGACGGAGACGGAGACGGAGGAGTCGGAGAAGGAGGGGTGAAGCAATGCCCAACCCTGCCAGCAGATCGTAGGGCTATCATTTCCCCTCTTTCACTCTCCTTATCAGTAATCAAGTGTCGTACTTTGTAGCAAACGTCCAAAAGAAGCTCAAGTACACAACCCCTCCATCCAGTTAATCGGTATCTGCGGCACAGGCGACAAAACCGAACAACGCTTCGTCCTCCTATTCCGGGTCTTTGCCATCTGTCTAACCTTCACCCTGTCCTCCCTAAACCGCCGCATGAGCCCCATTCCTTCAATTTTGCGCAACACCGCCTGAATGAAATCCACTGCCCTGTGGCGCTTCCGCTTCTCCTTAGAGTGAAGCGATGGCGTGCTACGGTGACCCTGCAAGGAAAAAGGTCGAAGCGGTGAATACTGCTCCGCATCAAGTCTATAATAATCTGAATGGGCAGAGCTCGCTCGCGAGGAGTCGCGATGAAGGTGCAGGATGTCCCCATTATAGTCGTACCGAAACCGGCTTTCGTGGTCATACCCTTCGACATACATACCTGCGGCACTTCGATCGTACCGGACGTGCATGCCTTGTGTTACGAGGGGTGGTGGGCAGCGCGACATCTCGCAACGGTTGCGGTAGGAGATTTGCGTTTCACCGTGTTGGTCGAGATCGAGGAACATCGTGCCGGCAGAGGTAGGACGAGGCGTATAGTAGTCGTTTTCTAGCTGCTCAGCTAAGTAGCAGTCAATTTGCGCGACTAGGTCGTCCATGGCGCCGCGCTGGGTGGCGCGAGAATGTGTTGACATCGTTGTGATGTCGTGTTGGGTCAGAACCTTTGCTTGATTAGTTTTCAATAATCCTGTAACTCGTGTGGTGTGTTATGTGAGTTGTGAACTGGATTGTTCGTTTTGTGATTGTTTGTCTGGTCTGGAGAAGAGTGTAGATGGACATAGATATGTTGTTTGAAGATGTGGCCGACGACGGGGTTGTGCGTGGATGTGGTGGATGGAGATCATTGTGCGTAGGAAAGAATCGAGCATTGTGAACTGCTAACATGTGGAGATGCGAACACCCGTAATCCATCCTACTCGCACGTTAGTACGAGACAAACGTGTAGAAGCAAATCTGACAAGACGACCTAAGCCTCTCGCAAAAGATAGAAGTCACTGGCAAAGGAAACACCAAAGAGCATAAGATACAAAGACTTCACTCAAAACACTCTCTATTAGCAAATTAAATAGCTACATCCGCGCAACTACCTGAGGATACCAGCACACACCGACCAGGTATCCCCTGGTATGTGCTCAACGGGGCGGACCCAAGATACTGGGACATGCATCGCAGATTAGACAGATTACGAAACAAGGGGGAAATCGCATGACGAACAGAAAAGGCAGTGGTATAGACCAGGAGACCAACTCCGTGAACATGAACAGGAGGGAGGACCAAACGCAGAAGGACCACATGTACGTATAGACGGCGTTTACTTGCTTGAGAACTTCTCCTTGAGCTTGCCAAAGAAGGACCGCCTCTTGTTCTTCTTGTCTGTAGCCGCAGAAGCCACGCTATCGGGGGCGGCCTTGGCGGCTTCGGGCACAGCCTTTTTCGGGGTTTCGGCCGTACTCTTGGTAGCCGTGGTGGACGACTCTACCCCGGTGGTGACCGTAGGCTGGGTCTGCTGGGTCGTGGGTTGCTTTGACATTGGGGAGACGTCTCGCGAGTCAACGACTGGCCGTGAAGTTTCCGGGATCGCAGGCGTCGAGGCAGGCGCGTTGAGAGCATCTGGCTCGCCGGAGGACTTCAGTGGTTTGGAGTCGATCGGCGCGTCCTCGGAAAGCCCGGGCGCAGTCGCGGACGTTGCGGCGGTCACAGTCGGAGCGGGTTCTCCGGATTCCTGAGCCTTCTTGACCTCCTTGAGGAGTTCACTCTCAACCTCCTTCTTCTCTACCACTGCTTCGGGGTTAGCCGAGGCCTCAGGGCTAGCATGCGCTTCCTTTTGACTTTCGGCAACAACCTCGGGCACTTCGCGTGCAGCAGCCTGGTCGTTCAACCCGACAGGTGCTAGGGAGGTGATTATGGGAGCGGATTGTCCGGTTTGACTGTCCTTCTTGACCTCCTTAAGCAGCTCAGACTCAACCTCTTTCTTCTCCACCACTGCTTCGGGGTTAGCCGAGGCCTCGGGGCTGGCATGCGCTTCCTTCTGGCTCTCAGCGACAACCTCAGGCACCCCCCTGGCGGGAGCCTGGCTGTTCAAAGCAGCGGGTGCAGTGGCGGCGATGGCGGGAGCAGACTCTCCGGTTTCGGTGACCTTCTTGACCTCCTTGAGCAGTTCAGACTCGACGCCCTTCTTCTCTACCACTGCCTCGGGATTAGCCGAGGCCTCAGGGCTGGCATGTGCCTCCTTCTGGCTCTCAGCGACCACCTCTGGCACCTCGCTTGCGGTGGCCTGACCGTTCAAACCGACGACCTCAGCGGCCTTGTCCTTGGCGGCGTACGTCGCGGCCGCAAAAGCACCAGCGGCAACGGTAACTCCAGCAGCAGCGGCAGCACCGGCTTGGCCAGCGGTGGAACTCTCCGTCGTCGCAGGCTCCTCGGGCACCTTCGCCTTCAGCTCCTGCTCGAGCACCGTCTTTTCTTGTACGGCTTCCGGGTTCGCGGATGCTTCGGGCGCGAAGCCAGCTTCTTTCTGGCTCTCTGAGACTGTCTCGGGAACGGCTTTGGGCTCTTTGGGGACTTGACCGGCGAGCGCAGCAGTTGTGCTGGTCGGTGCAGCAGACTGGATCGTGAAGCCAGGGTCTTTCTCGGTTTTAACATCAGACCCCGAAGGAAGGCTTGACTCTGGAATGATGCCACCCACAATGGATGGCAGGCTAAACATACCGCCTTTGGCATCCCTCTCGACGTCTGGCGTCACGACTGGGCCAAGCTGAGGAGGAAGACCACCAGACTTCTCATACGACTCAGGATCGGTCTTCACCGTGCTTTGGACGGTATTCGAGGTGAGGGTGCTAGAATCGGGCACCTTCTCACCCGGTGCCAGGTGGATCGGGTTACCCGGACCTGCAGTAGCGGGCAGCGGGGCCACGCTGACCTTTGCCTCTTCTGGCTCTTCATGCTTGACTGTAGACTGGACGGTATTGCTTGTAAGGGTAGATGCGTCGGGCACCTTCTCGCCGGGCGCGAGCTGGACTGGGTTGCCCAGGCCTTCTGTTGCTGGGATCGGGTTGACGGAAAAGGCTTGCGGCTCGTGGAAGGGCGTCTCGACCGCCTCGTCGCGGGGAGTCAAGGGAAATGCGCCTGGAATGGAGTCTTCCGACTTTGATTTCGCATGTTCCCGAGGCACGGCACCGGCAAGCGCAGCGGTGGAGGATTGCGGAGCGGCCGAAGACAGCGTGCTGACCGGTTCTTGTATATCATCGGGGGTCAGGACGTTGTTGAATATGCCGGAGCCGTCGGCTTCCTTGGGCGCAGACTCGTTGGTGACCCAATCGCCATCGACAACAAACTACGCAGATATGTTAGTCGGTGCGGGGCCGCGGCAGGCGCAGGCAGACGATTTCACCCACCTTGTACTGATGCTTCTGCTTCGGTAGCTCGACGGTCTTCTTGAAGATGCCACCCTCGTTCTCGAGCTTGATGGTCTTCTTCCAATCGTCAAAGTCGCCCGTGACGTAGACCTCACTGGCCGCGTGTTCCCTGGGGGACTGGATCAGCCGAAGCGAAGCGGTTGCGCGGCAGCAGCGCTACGTACCACGTGAAAGTGTAGCTTCCCATTCTTGAGGACGGAGCGGCAAAGCGCAATCAAGAGATCCGGATGAGATTAAGGAATGAGACTTGTGTCTCGCGTGCAGTGTGGATGTTGGTGACCTGGAACAGGAGCTGGATCAGGAGCGCGGTCGAAGCTAGAGGGCGGGCGAGTGGCGCACGAGCGTGATTGTGATCAGAGTTGTTGCGATAAGGGCTGCAGCGGGTGTCGGCGGTGTGACGGAGGGTCTGCGAGGCTCGATGCGCGAATGGCGATAGAATGAACAGGAGGAGCAGCGCAGGAGGAGTGCAGAATTGGCGAGGCTGGTGGTTCTGCAAGCTTGACAGACGGAGTGCCTCTAGCGTCAAGCGCGCAGCCTTGGCGCTGAGGATCGTTCACGGCTGGCGACGATTCCAGCAGTTTCGGCAGTAGAGGCAGCTTTTCTTGCTGCGTGCGACCCTCATTCGTGCTGGCGGCAGTTGTGTGCAGCTCGCCAACATGGCCCTGTGACGGCCCGACGTCACTGTAGCGGTCGGCGTCCGGAACCCTCCTTTGCAGGGCAAGTAGCTGTTCTGTATATGCTATGGCGTCATCGCCGTGGGCATCATTGGCGAATCAGGCCGCGGCCAGCATCGTGGGTTGGCGCGGAGCGAGTGCTCTCCTGCCATCCATCTTCTCGCCAGGTCACGGAAATACCACTAGTAGCCCCAGGACGAGAGACTGCGAGTCTGTCCTGGGATGTCTCGACACACTGAACCCCGCCGGCCTGTGGGCGTCGTCATTGCGTTTGCCGACGGGAGCTTCCCTGCACGCGAGCTCCGAATGCGGCCAATCGATGGTCGTTGGGTCGGCGGTCGGGGGGGACGGCGTGTCTGTCCAACGGCCAACCCAACAAGACCTGTAATTGGGGTCATGTACAATAGGTACACAGAAGCCCTGGCCGAGAATTGCCCCGTCACGCGAGCTCAACGTGCCTGGCCCTGCCAATCTTCCCTCAAGCATACCAAGACGGACCCGTACTCGTCGGACCCTGACGCAGTGCGGAATGCCTTTGCATGCAAGCGCTCCTCTGCTGTCCTTTGTATGCGGTCTCGTTTGACGTCCCGCAAGCGAAAGACGATGGACCGGCTGACTCTCGCCGGCGGCCGTGTCCAGGCACATGTCTCCGCCGGCTGGCACGGCTCCGGCAGCCAGGCGTGGAGTTTGATACCGCTACAACAATGCACGATGGCCGTTCGCCAGCTCCACCAGGCCGGCTAGCCCAGGCGACGGCGAAGCTTGGAGCGGTGCGGCGTCAAAGCGCTGGGCTGTCGGCGGGAGCTAAGGGCGCATCGCAGTGTGCAGGCAGCCAGCATGCTGGCGGCGGCGTAGAGACTCACGATGTCACGATGTGCGTCCGATGTGTCTCTGGACGAGAGGAGTGCCGGTGGAACCGTGGCGGCCGGCGGCGCGCTCCAGTCTCGCCGGCGCGGCCAGGTCGTACGGCTGGGTGCTGCCTGCGCGCTCCGTGGGCGCCTGCTGCCTCGATTCCGAGCTCTAGACGGCTTCTGGAAGGATAAATCCCCACCGAAGCTTGTCGTCGCACCCGCATCCAGCCAGCACCGCGCCCGCTGCACCTCGGCCTCAGCCTTATCGTGCAGCCCCCCTCCTCCTCGCCGCCCCCGTCCTCCTCGCGC
>Ga0247733_1000192_pt1 | contig 69701 bp, 54 predicted proteins | sample UWRJL043104R2_FD_180932 | JGI IMG/M metagenome (GOLD analysis project Ga0247733, IMG submission 180932) | Plant litter microbial communities from Arlington Agricultural Research Station in Wisconsin, United States - UWRJ-L043-104R-2 | ecosystem: Environmental > Terrestrial > Plant litter >...
GACTATTCCTTTTGGAGTGCTGTTGATCTTCTTTTCGTACTTGAGCCCGAATTTCGACAAGTATTTGAGTATGAATGTTGCGAAGAGGCTGCAGCATATGGGGGATAAGATGCAGGGTGAGGGCCACGAGAGGGAGGGGGATGCGGTGTAGATGGTCTCTTCCTTTATTGCATTGAGGAGAGGTGGGAAGGATGATGGGGGTTTTTGATACCATGGATAACTTTTATGATTATTGATTAGTTTTGTTGTATATATAGTAAGATGGCTTCTAGGTCATGAAAACTTGACGCATTCAGTTCCTTCGCCTGATTTGACCTTTTCTTCCTTCCTTTCTCTGATCATGCAACTCCAAGATCCTCTGTGAGCAAACCAGCGCCCCGTTCTTTCCTCCACGCTCACCTCAGGCTACACTCTATTTCCCAGACAGCAAACCCAAATCCAGGGTCACGCGTGTCTCACCTCCCAGCTCCACGGAATACCTCCCCAGACAGCCATGCAACCACCTCGCATGAACTTTCCCGACCCATTCCACCGGGACTACTACCAGGCCCAAGTACACCGAGTAGCGTCTTGGAAACGTACGTCTGGACCCGCGTCTTCCATGCAGGTACCCCAGCCCTCTTACGTACTGCACCCATACGACCATTTCCCTACTCGCAGAGCCCCGTGACATGTAAGCGAGCCGAGCATCCCCGCTTTCCGCGCTCTGTGGCGTACGACACGTGGGTGTTTTCTTTGTACTACTTCCTTTAGGACGCGTGTTGCGGTGCTCGGTCCTCGAGACGAGGCGAGGCACGTGGAAGCTGTAAAATGGCTTTCTTGACTCGGATGTGGCGTTTTTGGCTTTGGCAACGAGTCGTTGGGGATTGAAGCGTTGGTGTTTGTGCCTGTGTGATGGGATTTGGCTACCGCACTTGACCCGTGCTTCGGTATGCCGGATGCGGGTATCGAATTCCGTGGTAGGAGAAGGAGATCCTCGCGATTTGCTTGAGTTGAGCTGCTTTGAGCCACGCGTCGTTTTCTGTGAGGATTTCGCCGACAAAACCGGACAAGCGGACCGGGTGATTCGTCTACTCCAAATCATGCTCATCTCGAGAACAAGCGACCGTTGACTTTTCAACCAGGTAACTCATGCCTCACAAGCGGCGCTCTACTCGCCACCGTCCTCACACTCCCGGCTGTCTCACCGCCCGATTCCCACCCACCATCCATCTCCACGGGCAACACAGCAGGCAGCTCCTGCCTCATCCTCCCGGACGCCATCTCCAGCCTGACCACCGGGCTCTCCAACTCATTGAGCGACATGCGACTCCCAGCCATAGACACGGACATAGCGTCCGCCCCAGCGAGCTCTACCGAGTCGGCCTCAGGGTCTTTAGGCGAGATTTCTTTAACTTGTTTGCGCGCTCGTCGGCGCACAAAGTAATATATGCCGAGGCAGACGATGAGGGATATGAGGATGCCGACGACGACGCCGGCGATGGCGGCTTTGGAGGCGAAGCCGCTGTTGTTGCTGTCGGAATCTGTGGAGTTGCTGGGGGTTGGGGTGGGTGCAGGAGATGAGGCGGTGGGGGTTTCCGAAGTTGAGGGGACATTGGCTTTTTGCGTGTTGGAGGTGCAGTCGTAATGGCCTGCGAGTTTCTTCTCCTGGAGACTAACGCAGAATGCGGCGATGTCGGCTGTAGAGTCGACGCCGAGGGCGCCGCTGATCTTTGTCAATGCCGGCATGGAGATATTCTTGTAGTCCCCGTTGAGCTGCACGAAGCCGCTGATGCTTTCCAGCTTCTCGAAGGAGAGCGTGTCGATTGCATTCCCGGATATGGCGAGGCCGCCGTATATGCCGCCGAGGGACGACACATCGATGCTTTTCAGCGACGGGTTCGAAGAGAGCGTGATGGCGCTGCCGACGTTGATGGTGCCGTACGGTATCTTGAACGCTTTGAGGTTGTCGTTCGCGGTGATGTTTAGGACTGCACCGATGGGCCATGTGAGCCAGTCTAGACTCTTGAGTGAAGTGCCATAGATGGTGATTTCTTGTATTTCGCCTTCGAGCGCTCCGGTCGCGATCTTGCATTCCGTCAACTTGGGTAACGCCGACCACTTCAACGAAGAAAAGTTTTTGAGCGCTGGGATGTTCAACTCCTCTAGTAGCGGTAGGTTGTTTAGCGTAAAGCTCGTCACTGCTTGTAGCGACGTCGATGATAGCGAGCGCAATTTGGCGACGTTTTCAATGTCGATATTTCCTAATATGGTCTTGATGCCGTCGAGTGCGATTTCTTCAGGCCCGTCTGCTGCGACGACGACGTTGCCTGTAAACGTAGTGCATGTGGAGAGATCGGACGCATCTTGCGATGTCTTGATGGTTAGTAGTTTCGACGCGGGCGCGCAGTCTGTGAGAAAGGTCAACAGAGTCCACTTAGATTTCACGAAGCGCGGCTGTCGATTTTACACGCGCATAGGATATGTGTCGACGTACCAGGGGCACCCTCGATGTGCCATGCCACCATCAGCACTACAAGCCAAGAGAGTGAGGCTCTGCAGTACATTATGTTTCTTTCAGTCGCAAGCCCAAAACTAGCGTCAACTACGCCATGGACGCTCTTCCCGAGGCCCGAGGACTGTAAGGAATCGAACAAAGAGCGACAACTCGACGCAAAGCGAGTGTGTTGAAGAAAGAAAAGGGGAAAACGACGGACGAGCGACCCCTTCTCGCACGCGCAGGATTCGGGCAGGCCGGAGATATTGTTGCTTCCTCGAGGATCCACCCGAACCAGGCACGATCGATACGGTTCGCCGGTAGGAAGATTGGCCAATTGGAAGCTCTTGAATCGGAACTTGCTCCTTTTTTGACGTGGTGTCTGCCCTATTCGGGCCGCAGGATCCACCCCGCGTGCTCAGCCACAATCACCGCGCGGTAGCGCACGGTCGTTATGAGGCATGCGCGATAGAGCAATAAGGGCGAGAGTGTGTAGATGAAGATGCAAAGTCTGTTACATTAGATGAAGATCATCTTACACACTTCTGGCATACTAAGAAAGCATAGAAGGTGTAGGGAACATGTAGAGAGGGGTAGAGAAAGTGTAGTCTGCACAGACCACAATACATCCTTAATATCAACACCTTCGTTCTGTTCAACACTAAGTGACTGTCTAATAACTAACGAACGGCTAGCCCACAAAGGAGAAAAAACGACTAGGACCCATCTACTTGCACCTGAACTGGACCAGCCCAATCAAAACCATATGAGTTTCTTCCTGAAGACTGTGCAGAATGCAGCGATATCCCTAATTAAAAGTGCCCGTACCATGCACCATGAAATAGAAGTCCAATGGCGTGTATAGCGCAAGGTATTTGTGAAAGTCTGGTTTCGCCATTTCCCAGAACACGAATCGGTCTCACGACGAAATGAGTACGTATCATTGGTAAATACAGATAACAAAGACCCATAGGGTCACTGTGAAAAGGTGCATGCGCTACTCGCTGGTCCCATGCAAAAACCATTGCACACTTCGTTTGATACCTTCATTCCGACTGAACAAGGGTTGATAACCTAGCCTTCTCTGTGCTTTACTGATATCGAGGGCTCCTCCATCTTTGATGTACCTCGCGAGATTGGGATTGAATGATGAAACGATTCTACCGAGCGTGAAGACCCAGTAAACCCACTCACTGATAGTGGCCAACAGCAGCACTACAAACCATGGAACAACGAATATGTTCCTTGTGTCTCCGGCAACTTGGTCTCCGGCTTCAACCTTCATTGCTCTGGCAAATTCCCAAAAGTTGATGGGCTCTCCATCCGTAATGAAGAAGAGTTCTCCGTCCACTCTCATCGTTGGCTCCAGATTCGATTGAGAAGGAATAATGCCTTTCGCCGCTAGCACGTAAGCGAACGCCGCGTTCTCAACGTACACCCAGTCATGAAGACACTCATTTGGTCCTAGTCGTATGCGATTTGGTAATTTGAATACTCCGGGAGTTATACCAGTGTCGCGTGGACCATATATACCAGGGACACAGATAATGGTCGTAAAAAGCACACCCTGGAAGCTCCACTCTAGGTCTGCGGCCTTGTTGGAACTACGGGAAGTAGTTGGACGACTGTTGTATTCCATCACTAGACTCTGACATGCTCCCTTTGATCTGGCATATGGCGTAGGTCCAGAGAAAAACGTGTGAAAAATGGCGTCTTTCTCTTTCAGACCTGGCGGTCTAACCCCTAGTCCGTTCGCAATAGTTTCCCGTGAGCCAGTGTAGATAAATCCCCTGACAAATTGTGACTTCTTTGCTTCTTCGAGTAGGTAGCTCGTTCCCTCGTAATGCTTCATCTGTGCTCTTATTGTCGCAAACGGTCCTGGTGTTGCCGCATGTATGATGACAATGGGCTTCACGGACTCGATAAGTCGTGTGACATCGCTAGACTTGGTAACATCGCAACCCATCCAAGTTGCGTTGGATAAACAATGTCGGTTTGGCCTCCGACTTGAAACCACCACCGTGTAAGATGAATCCCGAGAAAAGGCGTCAGATATATGGGAGCCTAGAAAGCCTGTGCCGCCCACGATGAGGATTATCTTTTGGTCCGTCGTCAAACTGTGATTCGTGCTCGACATGATTTCGATGTCGTCATGCTCTATTCCTTGAAGCTGCCACGTTTGACCGGCTGATAACGAGGATGTATTTGAGCAATAAATTCTAAATAGCAAGAAAAGTTGGTCGAGACTAAAGATGCAGCCTGGCGAACGCAATCCGCAGTATGGAGATGAAGATATTTGTCTACGCCGCAAGACTGCAGCAGGTCAGGACAACCCGTACGAGTACCATGGAAATGATTCCATATGGTTGTCTCGAGCTGTGCCGCAATAGCGCATCATTTGGGTCGAGCTTCGGGAGCACAGGCAGCGGGGCAGTAAACTCCGGCCGAGTCCGGTTAAAGTTATATTTAATGACCATGCAAACTTCGCCGCAGCTTCACTTTGGTGGATTGGTTGGCATTGGGGGAGTACGAATTCGTATGAAAAACGAGCAGGCACGGTCGGTATGAGACGTTCGAGATGAAGATGAGAGGCAGTAGAAAGATACAAGGTATATTACATCGGATAGAGATCTTCTAATATGACGTGTGGGATACCGAGAAAACTTGAGAATGAAGAAACCAGGCAGGGGATGGAGTGGAAAAAGTGTGGTCCGCACAGACCACAATACTTCCATACTGATTGAAGACACCCAGAATCGGTTCGATACTCTAAGGAACCGTCCGAAGACCCACAGATTGCCAGTCGATAAAGGAAAGAAGAACGACCAAGACCTATCTACTTACATCTCAAATGCACCAGACCAATCAAATGCAACATGTCCTTTTTCGCTCGCCGGCTAGTGTAGGTAGAGCTAGCTTAGGATGATGTAATGGAAGCAATTTCCACGATCAAATCAGAGTATATGCTACTCACTCGCTATCCGAGCTCGATGTCGAATCGTCGCTTGAAGTGGTGTAGATAGTCTCAGTAGCTGCCAGTAACGCCTCTTGTCCGGATTCGTACTCCTCAACTTCCTCCGACTCGCCATCGCAAAGCTCATTGCTGCCCCTCTTGCTCGGAATCACGGATACGAATACACATTCGGTTATAGAGGCTCCGCTCTGTCCGTTTTGAAGCAGAGATGGCTTCGCAACCTCGCTCTTGCTCACCAGTGCTGCCTTCTGCAACGCTTCATGCTTAGCCCCTAGCTCTACATGCTTGGTACGAATCGCTTCATTCCTAGCATCCAGCAGGACGTCTGTGTCCGCAAGCGCAGAAGCCAGGGCTTCGACTTGCTCCTTTCCGGCTTCGACGGCATCCCAGTATTTCTTCGAGCAGATCTGATTGTGCGTTAGGGTCTGCCTCTCTCTATTCTTCGAGGGCTTTCCATTCATCCTGTATGGCTTGCGTGGATGCCACTTGACTAGATCTGGCGCGTCTTGCCGAATTACCACCCCGTCAGGCAAATAGAAGTCCAATTCAGTATGCTTTGCTTTACCCGAGACGTTCGATCCACAGCCTGGACAAGTCCTCTTATTCCCCGCGAGGTAGTAGCGTCCGAAGGCGTGGTTCAGATCACAACGCCATGCCAGTTCCTCGCCGTTCACTTTCTTCTCCCAGTAGGCGCACTCGGGGATATCCTGACCATGTTCCATAGTTTTTGAGCCACTAGGATGGGGACCGATGTCCACAGGCGCAGGGTTGAGTGCGATTTCAGGTGTAGGTTCGCGAGGCGGCGTTTTCGGCTTTAAAAACTGCTCGACGGCCTCTACTGCTCTCTGTCTAGCTACGTCGGCACTGGATCCTGTGTTGATTGCATCCCAAAAAGCCTCTTTAGCAATACTGTTGTGTGAGAGATGGGTGGAGCGCCTTGATTTGGCGTACTGCTTGCTTGGATTCCAGAGGACTCCAGGTGCAGGTTGGTGGAAATGTGACCTCGAAGGAAGGTAAAAGTCCATCCACCTTAGTTTTGGGTTGTGGTCGATACTGGTAAAGCAGCCCACACAGTTCTTGCGGTTCCCAGCATTATAGTAGTACCCCATGGCATGCTTGATACCACAACGCCACGCCGGCTTCTCTTCCTCAGTATGTCGATCGAAGTAGGCACTAGGTGGCAGTGTCTGATGAGGCTCGAGAGTTTTGGAGCCACTGGAGTGGGGAGGGAGCAGTCTCGGTTCTTCCGGAACTACTGAGACGCAGCTCGCTGCAAGTTTCCGTTTCTTTCTCGGCGGCTCAGCAGACTGTGTCACTCGATCAGTCTTTGTATTGGTTGGTTGTTTTTCTCTCTTAGCCTTCGATAATTTCTCCGGATAGGGTTTACTAGGATGCTGTATGCTATGAGCTGCTCGCAGTCTCTTTCGCTGCTCGATGCGCGCAGCAACATCAATTTTCGCCATCACCTCGGCAGTGGGAGGTTCCACAACCCCACGAGCTAAGGCCTGCTCAATGACAGTCCTGATACCTTGATTGGAAGTCTGTGCACGCTGTTGCTGGTGTGGCCTTTTGTCGGCAAGTCGACGCCTGTGGTCGTCAATGAGCCTGTTTCGCCAAGCAAATGATGCTGGCAAGCCTTGTATGGGCACACCCGGACCGTAGTGATCGACGAGCACTTCTAGGCGATTAGGGTGTTGGCATAAGGGATTGGTCTCATCATGGGTGTGGCTGTGTAAGGCTGGGTTGTGATGTTCATGCTCTTTGGAGAGGGCCATGTCGATACCGACGGAGATACCTTGTATCGATGAAGCCTTGGAAGCATATCCAGAATTATCGAATACAAGACTCTGGGTTTCAGGGCCGACATTAGAGAAATCTGTGAAACCATGAAGCCAATTGCCGCGTGCAGCAAACTCGCTCTCGGGGCGAGTAGCTGCTCTGAGTAAATTGCAACGCTTCTTCTTCCTGGATGGTGGCTTGACAGCTCGACCGGTAGGCAATCTCGCGCTTTTGTCGCCAAACAGTGTCTCGGACACTTCGTCGATCTCTTCAAACGGCCTAAGGGTGATATCAGCGCGATATTCCAGAGTATACCCGACACCTGTTCTGAGGTCCTAGAGTTACATACGAGCAATGCTTGCCAATGGGGTAGTCTTTCGTTGTATATCGCACCATCTGCGGAGGATCCCATGCTCTATGCCATGACTCTTGCAATTGATGGACAAGTGAATCGGTGTTGTCAGGAGAAAAGTCGCTGAAAGCCTTGTTGTCGAACTTGTGATGATCCCAGAAGTAGACGCCCTCCTTGCCATCGTTGGCCAAGAGGTTGACGGTACGCGAATGGGCGTTCCAGACCATCTTGGTGACGATCTGGTTGACGTTATTAGATACCTTCTTCAGATAGCGCTTGACGCTCGCGTAACTCTCGTTGTGTGGAATTATCGAGCCTGGAGTTCGCGAGGTGAAGTTAGTACAATTCATCTTGAATCACGATCTGGGGTGTCGATACAAGGATAAATCCGAGGATTGTCCGCATCGCTGTACTACGCACCAGTTTGGTCTGGATGTAGTGCATGATTGACGAAAGTCTTCAGGAACATGGCCTCGTACGTCTTCTGGTTGGCTTGGTACAGGACGTAGTTGGCGTAGTCCTCCCTGGTGGGCTCGCGTCGATTGAAACGAACACCGATTCGAGAACGCTGCGCACGAGAGATGTTAAATCTCGAAGATGAATACGCTCCTGCAGGGCCTGTCTGAGATCAGTCCAAGCCAAAGAAACGCTACATGCCGATCATACCTGAGGGAAGAGTCTCTCCAAAAGGAAGACTCAATTGCTCATGGGACAGATCTTCGAATTGAGGCGATTGCTGATTAGACTCCCCGTCTGCTTTGCTGTTTGCGTTCGCATCGCAGAAGGGAACGACGGTAGGAGGAGACTTGGGCTCGACGACATCAGGAGCCTTGGGCTCAATGGAAGGGGGAGATTGGGAATCGAGAGGGCCGTCGCTCCAATCGACCTCGTCCACTTCGCAGTCTCTCATTACCCCAAGAGGTGAAAAATGATTGATGAACACGAAAGGACTCGTCGAAGTGATAATGCTAAAAGAGGTATTAAGGAATGGAAGGCGACCAATATCGCATCATCATGGCGAGCATGTACTTTAGCACGGCGCAAACGAAGCTCCCAGGGTTCGAAATTACGGCCATCGCCGGCAGTGGGGTGTCGATGCGCGGAATCAAATGATGGATGTTCGAAGTGCCATGCCGAGCGTTTGCCATCGCCGAAAGCTGACCGCGCCGCTCCCCGGACACATCTTCCCCAGCAGCTTCAATCCCTACACATGCAGATAACGGAGCGGCTTCTTTGAGCCGCAATTGGCTTAGACCGTGCAAGAACATGTGTATTGAGTCAACCGCGAATCGACCTGGCCTGCGAAAGGTGGGGTACAAACGGAAGATGACGTGCCAGAATAAGTAAGGAAGAGAAGTTTTCTCTTTCTTTGTCACACATGTACCAAACTGTCGACCGTTCCTCGAGCGCAGACACATGATAGTGTGTGACAAGCGGCCGACCTCTGCTTCGATTCTGAGGGGTGTATACCGATGAAGCCTGCGAAAGTTACTGACGGAGGGACTGAAGTCTAGGCTCGTGAGGACGCCAATTCGAAGGGTTCACGAGCTTGTCGAATATGCCTCCCTTCGTTACTGCGTGACTGCAAAGTGGCTGCCCTACAGAAACAACGATCTAGCGGGCGTTATGATGTAAAACTGTAAACTTTTACCTCGTGTTGTTAGACAACGTCTCCTCAAAGCGTACTCCAAGCCGATTATGAGGTGTGTTATGGTCGTTGAATTGAGAAATTGTGTCATAGGACAGTAATGTGTACCTTGTCGCGGATAAGGAGTTTTACGGCGAAATATAAGTCGACGAAGGCAACGACGTCTCAATTTGCAGCGTTTCCATAATGACATGGATATTTGGCTCTGAGAACAGAGCCTAGCATGTCGTGCAGGTTGTATGTAAGTGCGCGAAGGCTGTGAATCTGAATCTCTATTTGAAAGCGGAGTTATGGATGCTGGGGCTCTCCTAGAACTCTAGTCTTCACAGATAGGATCAGCCAACAAGCAAAGATGGCGGTGCAAATGTACCATGGCAGGTGGCAGCAAAGCAGACAGTGCGTATTTCTACGAGGTGAGAGAGTGAGGGATGGTGTCCGGTCGAAGTGGGGAAAGACGGGGCGTTCGCTAGTCTATATTCGGATTAGCTCGTTTTGGCTCACATCTCGGGGCGTGAAATGTGGCAGCTCAGCAGCAGTCCCAATTCCACGCTGCAGACCCGCCACCACTCTATTAGTTTCTGCGTTTATCAAATATGGGACGGCGCGTACCACTGCTCACTCTTTTCCTTCTCACCACCGCAAATGCGGCATCAGAGGTCCCCCGACCGCGGGGAGTAGGCCCGGAGTGTACGTTGCACTGAAGCTCCCTGAAGCTCACTGGGAGCAATTGCGAAGGTGGAATACTGACCGCGGCTAGTTGCAAAGCACTACAAGGATTCGGAATCATTCAGTTGCATCTCGGACCCTTCTATCAAGCTGGACATCTCCCGTCTGAACGACGACTACTGCGACTGCCCCGATGGCAGCGACGAGCCCGGCACCTCGGCCTGCTCCTACATCTCCCCACTGTCTCCACCGCAGCCGTCCCGCTTCCACAAAGATAAGCCGAATGTCTCATTAGCCCTCCCCGGCTACTACTGCAAGAACAAGGGCCATATACCTAGTTACATACCCTTCACGAACGTCAACGACGGTATCTGCGACTACGAGCTTTGCTGTGACGGCAGCGACGAATGGGACAGCGTCGGTGGGGTCAAGTGCGAAGATCGGTGTGCCAAGATCGGAAAGGAATGGAAGAAGCAGGATGAGGCGCGACAGAAGAGCCTAGGTGCTGCCAACAGGAAGCGGAAGGAGCTCATTAACGAAGCTGGCCGGCTAAAGAAGGAAGTCGAGGACAGGATCCAGACACTGCACGTGCAAATCAAGGGCCATGAGCTCAAGGTGGATGCGCTGACCAAGAGCTTGGTCGAAATCGAGAGACAAGAGCGGGGCAGGGTTGTCAAAGGTGCTGGAAAGGGCGGAAAGTTGGGCGTGTTGAGCGGGCTGGCAAAGGTCAGGATTGAGGAGCTGACAGAGAATCTGAGCAGAGTGCGTAGCGAGCGGGACTCTTCGAGAGGGAGGATTGAGGAGCTAGAGGCCATCTTGAAGCGGTTCAAGGAGGAGTACAACCCCAACTTCAACGACGAAGGGGTTAAGCAGGCTGTCAAAGCGTGGGAGAACTATGCTACCCAGGAACGGCCTGGGCCCGATGATGCACGGGACCGAGACCTCGACGAGATTCTCAAGCCCGACTCCGAGAGCGCCATCAAATGGGAGGACTTTGTGGAAGGCGACGAAGAGTCTGACATTGACGTCTGTAAGTCACTGCTAATATCATCTCTAATTCCAAGGCTTCCACTTACATTCCACAGTGTACAAATTCGAAGCATACCTCCCTACCCCCGTCCGCGACTGGGTGGATGCCAAACTCCGCGCTCTCCGCGTCACCATGATCGAAAACGGCATCCTCGCGGCCCCCAACACCGATGCGCCCGAATCCAGCGCCGTAACCTCTGCCCGCACGCAACTCACCTCCGCCGAGACCACGCTAAACAACGACCGAACCGAGCTCAAGAACCATGAGGAAGACTTGAACAAGGACTACGGGCCGGATGATGTGTTTCGCACGCTCAAGGGCCGCTGCGTCGAACAGGACAGCGGCGAGTACACATACGAACACTGCTTCTGGGAGAAGACTACACAGAAGTCTAAGAAGGGTGGAGGCAATACCGGTATGGGCAACTTTGTCCGGATCGAGAAGATTACTGTCGACGATGATCTGCCCGCCGATGGCAAGGGTCTTGGCTCTGGTGAACGTTACGCTCTGAAGTACGAGAACGGCCAGCACTGCTGGAACGGTCCAAGCAGAAGCACGCAAGTCATTCTAGCTTGCGCTGAGAACGATGAGATCTGGAAGATTGTGGAAGAGGAGAAGTGTGTGTACCGCATGGAGATGGGTACGCCGGCTGTTTGCGGGCTGAAGGAGGGCGCGCAGCAGGGCGCGCCTGTGCATAACGAGTTGTAGGAAACTCGTGAGCATCACCTGTGAAGTTCGGATTGTATATGAGTGACTGAATAAGTGGATTTGAGCATCGTGATTCATTTGGATTGGACGACGACGTCTTGCTTGAATTAGCGGAGAAAGTAGATATAGATGACATGTCTGGCGGGCATATATGACACGGCGCAGGTTAGCTGTATTCAAATCTTGCCTACAGCAGGCTCACGCGAGTGTTTGCTCACAATGTCTTTATGCGTTGTGGCTCCAGATTTTTGTCTTTCCGGGCCATACTCTGTCGTCATGATGGGAACAGACAACTGACAGCAAGAGTGGAGTGTTCACAAAGCTTCACTTCACCTGCAATGTATGTACTATCCAAGAAGATTCACGCCATCCCAGCACACACACTCAAGCAGCAAAAACCCCAACCTTAACCCCATTCCCACTACAACACGTTATGGTCAACCCCTCCACCCATTCCCCCGTCTCATCCCTACTCTCCACTCTCGCAAACGTCTGCGCCAACCGACACATCACATACCCCGCCTCCGTCAATGCATACTGCTGGCCTAGACAAATTCTAGGCCCTCCATTGAAAGGCAAGTATTCCCAACCTACGCGCAGTGTCTCCCAACGCTCAGGCAGAAATTCTTCGGCGTCTGGGCCGTAGTAGTCAGGCCGTCGGTGTAGCGTGTAGGGTGAGTATCCGACGGACCACCCCTTTGGAATGAAGAGGGGAGATTTGCTGTCGGGGCCGCCGCCGAGGGGGAGGATCGTGTCGCGGATGGCCAAGCGTAGGTTCATGGGGACTACAGGGTTGAGGCGGAGAGCTAGGTGGGACTTAGTTTGGGGATATGTGGGAAGGGTTGCATGGAGGTACTTACATTCGTTTAGACACCATCTGATGTACTTGAAGCTTTTCAAGTCCTCATAGGTTGGCTCTTTTCCTCCTAAGATTGCGACTTCTTCCCGGATCTTTGCCCAGATATGCGGCCGCTTTGCTATCTCGAAGAGAAGGTTGCTCATCAGACTCGCCGTCGTGTCACGGCCTGCGAGCAAAACATTAATGAGTTCGCTCCTCACCCTCTCTTTATCGTCTGTTTGCTTCACTAATTCATGGATGAAGACGTAGCGCCCGTCATCTTCCACCTTATTTCCAGCCGCGGCAGCAGCATCGCGCTCCCGCCGCCACTGAATCGCTTCTTCAACGATATCGTCCACGTACGCGTGGCAAATGCGGATTGCTTCTTTCGCTTTGCTCTTGGGCCTGAACGGGTCGAGGAAGGCCCATCGCATACGATCCAAGATATCAGTTTGAGCAAAGTTGAACGCGCGTGCGAATTTGGCGTCGGGGTCGTTCTTCTCCTCTTCTTCGTCCATCATGCGCAGCGAGTTTGTGGAATGGTTGAAGAGGAACTTCGTCGCCGAATCAATGGTAAACTTGAAAAACAGTGGTTGCATATCAAACGTCTCCCCATCCTTCGGTATATGTCTCAGCAGCAACTTGAAGTGCCGCTCAAAGTCCTCCAGGTTAGCAACCTGTTCCCTCGCGAAGTTCGGCCGAATCAAATGTCTACTATTCGCCCACTTCTCCCCATCATTGTTGAAAATTCCCTCACCAAGCAACGGCGTAAAAGAGGCCACGCGATTACCAAAGCTGTAATCTTTGAATCGCAAACTAAGTATCGTTTTGATGTTTTCTGGCTCGACGGTTGCGACGAGGGGGAAGTGCATCATGCGCGAGCGGAAGGTGTTTGTGTTTTGTTTGAGGAATCGGGAGCGGTTTCCGGGCAGCGTGCGGCGCAGGCGATTGTTGCGCGTGTTCTCTATGAAAACATTGAGTCCGATGATGTTGTCCGTATTGTAAATGTGCGGGCAGGGTTTGCAGCCGTGTTCGGCGATCATGCGTTGGCGGCGGCGGTGGAGGGTTATGCGGGTGTAGAGGACGTATGAGAGAAGGGTGCCGGCTAAGAAGTAGAGGAAGGGGGAGTTGGTGAGGGCCATGGTGGTGTTGGAGGGGTTTGGACTGGAGAAGGATCTGGGAGGTTTACTGGAGGTCGTGCCGCGATGAGCTGGCCCTTTCGTGTCTTCGGTTTATTCTCTTCGCATTCGAGATGATATAGCTCGCGCTTCTCCTGTATGCATGTGTTGCGAAGAAGGTGGGGTCTAACTTTCCCAGCTAGACGTCGCGGAAGACCCGTACGAGATCCTTGCTGACGACAGCAACAGGTTAACCAGATTACGCTTCCGCGATTAGAAAATAGACACAAGACGATGAACAAGAATCCCAATTTGAACTCGTGTGAACCAAATTTTTCCGCGTACACACACGTGCGATTTCGTCCAACACCTTCACGTCTAAATGTGTCCCTCTTCCGCCTCTTATAACCTCTCGCAAGTCCAACCCAAACAAGCCAATATCTCTTTTACCCACAGCTCTACACCTCGGCTGAGTCGTAGATGCCAACCAACGGTACCCGAGGGATGCGGGAACGGGGGACGGAGCAACTCAAGGCGCCCTTTTGTAATCGCTTGTTTGGTTGACAATGCTGTGTGCTTACGACCACTGCGCAGAAGCGGGATGGTGTGGTGGTCTTTCGTAGTTTGACCTCCTCTTCAGTATCTGGGCATTGGAAAGAGAGGGGGGCTTCGACGAATCGGAGAGGATTGTTGGTGGAGCCTGCCGAGGCTCAAATGCGCGTGGCGTGATTGGATGGTGGGCATGTTTGGTTCGAAGCGAGCTCGCTGTGGAGAGCCTGAGTTTCGTGGTTTGGCTGGATCAAAGATTACTTCGAAAATAGACTTGGGTATTGTTTGCATAGTGACTAATTGAAGCTGTAGATGTAGTTCCCATGCGCTTACGTTAGGCACCCAGTAGTGTGTCTACTGACCAATCTCGCGCCCAAAACCTCCGGTACTTGCGGATCCGGTAACACAAATGATGCAGCTACGCCAGTCCGTGCCGCAAAGTCCAAAGCAAAATCCAAAGCAAAATCCGTCCCAATCTCTACTTATCCTCGGAAGCAATCCACTTGAAGTGGTTGATCGTCTCTTTCTCCAGATAGTTGTAGACCTGGCTGTAGTCCTTGCACACATGCTTCGCATCCCACCCATCACTGCCGCCCAGATCCTCTCCCGTCACTGGGTCGAGCGGGAATGTCGTAGCTGCACCTTCCAAGGCAACGTCGCCGTTGCACATGATGGCCTGTCTGATGTACTCAAAGCAGTGGTTGATGTGCCAAGGCATCTTGATGGCGGACGCGTCGCCCGAGAACTTCAGGGTGTTGTAGGCGTCGAGGATGGTGTAGATGCAGTGGAGTTGGTGCGTCATTGATGTGGTGAAGACGCTTTTGTTTGGGTAGTCATGAATGGGGTGGGGGAGATTGTTGTATAGCGAGGGTTCCTTGACGTGGAGGTAGCCTAGGCCCTCTGTTGAGACGTTAGTTTGTGGGGAGCTAGTAGGCAGAGTTGAGTGAGTGCGTACCTGGGACGATGTCAAGCCAGGCTTGTTGTGTGTCTGGGCTCCAAAATTCTGAAGCGTTTTCTGGTGCAAAGACGGGATCTGGTTTGAAGGATACGACTTGCTGTGAGACTGTGGTATGTCAATACTCTACTCTGATCTTCAGAACTCGAATCTACTCACAGGTCGGAGCAAAGCCTGATATGTCGCCCGCGAGCTGGTATTTGTGACTGTGATGCGGGCTCCACTTCTTCTCAACCAGCAGCCCTAATATAACAAGCAACAACGCTGTGTCGACCACCCATCGATATCCCTTGACCTTCTTCCAAAGGCTCTTCCCTCTCTTTTGCCGTTTCGGCCTGACTGCTCGTTCCGTATCCGACTCTCCAACTTCAGTGCTTGAATCTGAATAGTGTGACTGGTTGTCTACGTCATCACGTAGCGTATCGTAACGGTGATCATCCTTCATCTTTGAGTTCATCTGGGAGGCAGCTTTCGAGAGGTCGTGGGTTGATCTAGATGGTGCAAATTTGTACATTAAAAGATTAATAAATGGACAGAAAATAAAACAGATTACTTCTTGAAGGTGGAAATAACAGGGAGAAATGATGATGAGCATATCAAATATTCCAGTTGTATGTTTCCCAAATGTCAAACACCCGTTGTAACGCCAAGCGCCTCAGGAGGTGAGAACCTTCCGAGATCGACGTGATGTTCGCAACCAAGGATGGTTTGGGCCGCGCGCCTAAAGGGAGATCAGATCATGCTGCGTCTCCACGCGGCGTGCGAGATTGGCGGTTTGGTTGACACCTAGGCAATGCGTGTAATCACAGCTTAGCCTCTACCAAGACGAGAGCGATGCTCACAGGTGCTAGGCATTCAATGTGCACATGGCATGATGGATTGAACGCGCCTTGCTCAGCGCTTTGCTCAGCGCTTTGCTCAGCGCCGCATCTGAACGGATATCAGACGGCGGCGTGGTGGCTGTGGTGGTGACGAGGAGGATGTGGGCAGGTTGGATGTGAAACTGGGGAGGATTCGGCCCAACGACTTTCCGACAAGCCAACGCGTCACGCCCCAACGCCTGGTCTGGACTTCGCGCAAATCCCCCACGCATCCCCACCTCTCCGAGAACTCGGAATTTGTTCCGACAAAGAAAAGCTTGCAAGCGTTACAATTGCGCGTGCATCACAAGATGCATTTCGACCGATCAAGGTTCACATGATACACGCAGCGGCTACAATATCGGTCCTTCCCGCTCATGCGCCATTTGCCTTGACAGCTCCGCGAGCTTTCTTCCTTCTGACGACTGGCCACTTCAACGACTCCCCGTGAAACGCCATCACCCAGACAATAACAGTTACAAGCGTCAGCGGCAGAGTTATCGCCCAGTACATCCAAAGCTTGTCCGACACCTTCCAACTTTGGTGGCCAGACTCCTCGCTAAAGTCAAAGAAATTCATCCCAAACATCCCGGACACAAATGTTCCTGGAAGATATATCAGGCCGACCACAGCAATGGACCTCATATTATTGTTGTCCTGGCGAGATCGCTCGCCCATTCTCACCATGATTCGGCTGTCGCGTTGAGCTACTAGGTTAAATGCCTGGGGTTTCCATCAGCTCACGGAACTCTTGGAGAATCTAGGAACGTCACTGACCAGATTGATCTCGTTCTGCAGGCGCTCTTGCAGAGATTTGGACCGCCACTTGATTCCTATCAGGTCCTTCTCCAGCGCCGCTATTCTGCTCAGAAAGTTCGAGGTCCCGTCACTTTCCGGTTGGCTGCGCCTTTTGAAATCCTTCAATATACGCTCTATCGTGTCGATAGCGACTTCCAAACACTCGTTCGAATGGATAACATGACGCGCAATCTCATGAACGTGCACGAAATCCGGCTGATAGTCGTTAGAAACAGGCAGTACGTCCCGGCTGCGTTCCGAATCCCGAATGCAGTGGCGCAGTGACCAAACCGACTCATCATACAAGTCACGCATACCCTCGAGGAATATCTCGTGCCATGGGCTGAACTGCGCTGGTGTCGACGTCCTGAGCCTGCTTTTCAGTTGTGTTCGTACTTCTTGGGGACAGTCGAGACACAACACGAAGAAGCACCTGTTCTTTGCGTCGTGCATGGCGAAACAGGCGACCTGTTCCCAGAAATACGACAGCTCCCTGGTCTTTTTGCACGTCGACACCTGCTTGATCTTGAAGGTATACCAGATACCTAAAAGCGGGTGATCAGCGTCAGTTCTCTCGGTGGTCTGCAGCGTCTACTCACTGTATGCCTTTGTTTTAGCAGCTCCATTTTGGGCATCTCGAATCCCGTACGAGCCGTTCAGGTCCTTAGGGAGGGACTTTAAGAGCTCCGGTGGGAGGAGATCCGTTATCCCTTGTGTTTGCGTACATTTGCTGAGGCCTTTAGCAGAGCCAAATCTAGGTTTGTCAGTAAAGGGCTGTGTTGTGTGGTTCACTTCGCGCACATGATCCGAAGGTCTTCAGCCTTGTCTCTGCCAGCGATCTGTCTCAACTCCAATTCCCAGGTAGACTTCCGGCTGACATTTTTCTCTAGGACCTCGATTTCGTCCATTATACTTCCTTTCCTATCAGTTCCAAAAGTCGACAGAAGCAATGATATATCGTCGGCATTGCTGCGCCAAGCAGATGCGGGGCGAGCAACCCACAGGCGGGCCAATGGTCGCTGTTGCCGCCGACCTCAGCCTCAATCCCAGCCTGTGTGCATGCCTGCCCAGCTTTAATCCAGCCTTCTCGCTCTCTGACTGTGTGCCGCCATCTCTCGCGACCCCTCCTATCGCTCTGCTACATCTCGCTCCTCAACCTATTGTCCCAAGGGACAAAGTGTCGCGGGTCGTTGGATTTGCTTGTATTTGCTTGCGAATGGCAGATGCGCGGGATTACACCATTGGCTGCATATGCGCCCTTCCTGAGCCCGAAGGTGTCGCTCTCCGCGCCTTTCTCGATGAGAAACATGATCCACCCGAAATCCCAGCCGCGTACGCGTCCTCATCGAACAGACCTATATACGTCACAGGCACCATGGGACGACACAAAGTTGCAATAGCCACCCTTCCTGAAGGGAGCTACGGAATAGCTTCAGCGACTAGTGTCATTGATGGTTTGCTGTCCTCGTATCGATAATCCCATGCCTTGGCTGATCGTGAGACTCATAGATATGGTGCGCAGCTTCCCCAACCTACGCTGCTGTCTAATGGTCGGCATCGGTGGCGGTGCTCCACATCTCCCAGAGCATGACATTCGATTGGGAGACGTGGTTGTTAGTTCGCCACGAAACGGCGTTGGAGGTATTCTTCAGTATGACCATGGCAAAGCTATACAGAATCAACCGTTTCAAAATACCCAGCACCTCAACGAACCGCCGAGATATCTCATGTCAGCAGTGGGCGAGCTAGTACAACGCTACGAATTGGATGACATTCCCCTTCAGCGCATGGTCGACGAAGCTTTCGCAAAGAACCCGAAATTGAAAAGAAAATATCGGCGGCCCGGCGCGAGTACTGATCGACTTTACCGAAGCGATTACGTACATGTAAAATCAGACAAGGCCGGGGAGTCGATTAAGGCCAGAGAGTGTTTAGATTTATGCGGCGACGACGCCTCGAACGTGGTGGACCGCCCGCGACGGGAAGAAGGCCCAGATGATCTGATGGTCCATCGCGGGATAATAGCGTCAGGGTCGGCACTCATGAGAGACGCTACAATTAGGGACAAGTGGGCGACGGAGAAGGGCGTTCGTTGCTTTGAGATGGAGGCCGCTGGGCTGATGAATACATTCCCTTGTCTAGTTATTCGCGGCATCTGCGACTACTCTGACACTCACAAGAGCGACGACTGGCGAGGCTTTGCAGCAATGATGGCAGCTGCCTATGCCAAACAGGTCCTTTCTGTTCTGCAACCATGGACCATTCAGGAGATGGATAAGATCACAACCCGGGATATTCAGGGTTAGTAGTGCACCGTGCTGTAGCGCAATGCGACTTTTAACCGAAATACGGTTTTAGGCATCAGAGATTGTGTATCAAACGTCGAGAAACATATTGAGGACGCGAGACAAACGCAGAGCGAAGCAGATAAAGCCGAAAAACAAGCCCAACTACGTGAGCACATCCTGCAATGGTTGACCAAGATCGACTTTACGGATCGACAAAACCAAATTCAGCGCGAAAGACAGCAAGGTACTGGAACCTGGTTTCTCGAAGCTGAAGAGTTCCTAGATTGGATGCATGGAAAGGGCAAGACTCTCTTTTGCCCAGGCATACCAGGGGCCGGAAAGACTCATATGGCTTCCATCGTCATTCATCATCTTCAATCGTGCGAGACCTTTTCAGATCCACCGGCAGTTGCGTACATTTATTGCGGCTATCGTGAGCAACACACCCAAGAAACGCTTGTAAGCAGTCTTGCTAGACAGCTCGCCCGGTTGCAGCGCCCGATACCTCCCGCGCTAGAGGAGTCGTACAGAAATCACGACAGGAACCGGACACGACCTTCACTGAGCGAACTTCAGTCAATTTTGTGCAGGGTTGTCAACATGTATGAGTCTTGTTTCATCGTCATCGATGCGCTCGACGAGTGCGACGAAAGCAACGGTATCAGAAAAGATCTTCTCGTCACACTCAAGGAGCTTCGGAAATCAACTCGAGCAAACATCTTAGTGACATCTCGTGATATCCCGATAATACGCGGATACGTTGAAGGAGGCAGGCAATTGCGAATTCGAGCCTCTGACCACGACATTGAAGAATACCTACATGCACGGATACCGCAGGCTCTGCCAGAGCTAATAGGAAATCGATACGATGCGCTGCACAGGGAAATCAAGTCGTCCATAAGAAAGGCCGCGAATGGCATGTAAGTCTTACGATAAAATTATGCCACGATTGTCAAACCTACTAACAAACATTGACAAGGTTTCTACTTGCTAAACTCCATCTTGGCTTACTGGAGGGAAGAACAACTTCGAAGCAAGTGAGAGATGCGCTAAAACGCCTACCTTCTGGCGACCATGCGTTAGAACAGGCTTACGCAGCGACCATGGAAAGAATTTCAAATCAAAAAGAACACCGTCGCAACCTGGCCATGGAGACGCTCTGCTGGGTCGCATTCTCAAGAAAGCCACTTACAATCCAGCAGCTTCAACATGCTCTTGCTGTGGAAATTGGAACGAAGACACTCGACGAGGAAAACATCACAGATGAAACAGTCATACCTTCAGCTTGTGTAGGTCTCATATCAATACAGACGGGGCATCGTTGGCACAACGAAAGCCAGCGTGAGGTCACTCTCGTACACGAAACAACACAAGCTTACTTCAATCAAACACGCCAACGCTGGTTCCATGGCATCGAAGCGACACTGTTCAATAAGTGCCTCACCTGTCTGACATACGATGATTTCCGGAACGGGTCGGCTTCTTTGGGCTATGCATACCTGAACAGAAGAGCTCGTTACGATTTACACTCGTACATTGCTCATAACTTCAGCTGTTACATCGAAAGTAACGAGGGAGATCCTCAGATGCGAGAACAGCTTGCGAAGTTCTTTCTTGGGGAAAGCGTCTACTCCTGCATCCAGGCACTATCTGGAAGACTTACCTCACCTGCAAAGGGGGGGATGTTTTACAAATGGAATGGAGTACATCTTGCTACCTATTACGAGTGTGGAGGAGTCATTCCCTTACTGCTCGAGAGAGGACTGGGTGTGAATCAGAACGACAAGGCTACGGAGCCGCCGCTTCACATCGCCGTGGACAGGAAAGCTCTGCAATGCATACATCCCTTCTTGTCGTCTACTCATGTAGACTGCAACGCCAAAGATTATAGAGGGCTCACGGCTCTGGCGCTCGCATGTCTTTCAGATTGTGAAGACGCAGTTCGATTACTGTTGGCTGGCGGTGTTGAACCACCATTGTCCGAAGCGTCACCAGATGCCGTCGACGGAGCCACTGCTCCTACCTTACGCAAGATCGACGTCAACTGCATCGGCAATACTGGAGAAACTCCCCTGATGATAGCATGTCTCCGTGGATTTGCGGGCATAGTTCGTCTATTACTCGATGCACCCGGGATTTTATACAACCTCGTTGATAGACGTGGACGGACCGCCCTTTCGCATGCTATCATCGGAGGCCATCCTGGTGTGGTTGGTCAACTCCTAGCGTTACCGGAGATCGATTACAATCGCCCTGATTACGACGACAGAGCTCCGATCGATTGGGCTGTGAATTGTAATTATCCGGAATGCACGGACATGCTACTCAGAAAACCCGGCGTTGTCACCAGTCCGAGTCGCCGCAACTTCCAAGCTAGACATACATTTGTCCGAGCTCTGAACAGTGGCCAAATCAATATCGCCAGGAAGGTATCGAAGAAGAGTGAGATTGCATACACTACACCAAAGCAGAACGCCTCGGAGCTATTATACTACGCAATGATCGGCCAGCCCAAGAAATTTATGAAGGCCTTGTGGGATGCACTGGATATTGAAGTCAACTTAGTTGTGAAACACTATGGAGGCGTTGCACTACTCTGTACGACGGCAAAGAAGGTCGGGGAAGCTATGTTCGAGCAATTGGATTCCACGGGACTCTGGATGGATGCCGGCTTCACCGGGTCTGCACTTTCCATGGCAGTAGAGAACGAAGATCCGAACATGGTTGCCGTGCTGCTAGACTACGTCAAGACTACTCCAGATGACTGGGCGCTCGACGCGCTCGTACTCGCCGCAAGCCTTGCAACTCCGGGCATGTTCACCATACTAAAGGACAAGCTGTCCGATTGGATGAATTTGCATACAGGCTGGAAAATAGAGTGCCTAAGCCTGGTGGGCTACCACCCCGCTACGCTAGACGCCATCATCAAAGCGGTACAAGACCACCGATCTACGAACGCCGTCGACAGCCAACAGTTCTCCCTTGGCAATCGACTGTGGGCTGCAGTAGACCTTGTCGAGATTGTGTCCAGCGCATCCCGTGACGATATCAATAGCACGGATGATCGAGGAGACACGGCGTTGCATTTTGCAGCCAAATCTGACGACACGTCTGCATTTCAGATTCTGTTGAAGTTGGGCGGAAATGTAAAGGCGAAAGATGCGGAGGGTCTCACCGTCATGGAGTGCTCTATGCAAGCGCGACTGGAACCACGCGATGGCGGGTGAGAAAAGAGGTCGGATCTTGTTAATCAAGCTCGAAGATCGCTGGCACAAACACAGCCAAATGGGCGAACACTCCACCCAAGAAAAAGCATTAGAAAACCCTAGACTAGCATCACGCTCACGCAGGACGATGTTAACACCCTCGACAGGAAGCCCCAGAGTGCTATGCACACAGCAACCGCGCGCCGGGTTATGCGTGCTGTAGGTTTCCTCATCACGATGGGCGCGGATACGTACGCAAAGAACGGCGAGGGACGCAATGATACCGAGTCCATCAAGGATGGGTACAGTGCCGGCTCTGATCTCCTTCACAACAGGGATGTTCGTGTGAAAGACCTGGCCGACTTTAGAGACCGAAGGCACACAGTGATCTCACCTGTCCCTCCCCATGTACATAATCATTCCATAGACGCACATACCATCCAAGGCTCTTCTCCCAGAGCCTTCACGATATGAGTTACTTGAAGCAAGACGATTAGAACGGATACGTTACACCAGGTTACCATTCCACCAGTGTACGCTCAGGGCATTGTATCCCAAAGCTGCTCCAACAAAGCAAGATCCATATAACACACAGCGTAGTGAAGAGCAGAACGCAGAACCAAATTGTAACCTGGTCACGTAGAACACACATGGACAGGATATCACATGCTGCAGTCTCCCACAATGAAAGAAAGCAATACTGGTCCCGCAAGCCAACCTCAGCCCGAGAAGACCGCTGCCCTGTCCTTATAAAATAGACACCACAGAACTCACTTACCGACCTCGGAACCTGTCCCAAACATCACAAACCCCCAAAGTCCTACCGACAACACACCATTGCCCAGGCCCCTCCCAACCGCCCTCTCGCCCCATCTCGTCATCCCAACCCTCCGCCCCAACACCCCAACGCCCCACCGCCTCCCGACCCGCATTGTTGGGGCCGAACCTGCAGCAACGCGCGCATTAGCCCCCATTAAGCACTACCAAGAGACCCAACGGGTGGCGGATGTGGGTCTGCTTATCGGTCGCATTGATAGGGTCCTCGAGCGGCTCCGACAGCCCGATTAAGGTTCTTATCCGCGGTTCGGAGGGGCGGCCGCTGGGCTGCATGCAGTGGGTTGAGGGGTTCTTTGGAGGGGTAATGCTTGGTGGGGTACGGGATTCGCGGTGTCATGTGATTACGCGTGGACATGGAGGTGTAGTGGAGTAGTCTTTACTATTGAATCTCTGACATTAAAATATACATGCTCTACGAATTCTCCATCTCGGAGCCAGCACCAAGCAATCCAAACGCTCAAAACACCAGCATAAAGCGGGAAAGCGCCTCTATCTGTACCGTAGATAGCAATGTCACTTTCGTTTTTGAAGCGAGTGGCAATGAAGCCCTAGTCTTCAAACCCCAAGAAAAACTTCTAGTCATCTACCGTTACTGCACTATTCAGACAGCCGACTGGAACAAACATTGTGCACGAAACGCGTTTAGAAGGACGCAACGGCGACAGCAACGGCCTGGTCGTCCGAGTGGCTAATGCTGATGCTGACCTTCTTGAGGCCCACGCGCTGGGCTTCTTGATGGGCGAAACCGTGGAGCTGGGGACGCGTTAGCACATGTAATTTTGTCGCGTGGTCAGAATTCATACCTTGACAGTGGGAGCACCGTTCTCGTCGTTCACAATCTCAATGTCCTTTAGCGGAGCACTCGCACCTTGACCTTTGACACCGAGTGACTTGAAAACGGCCTCCTTCGCTGACCACCTGCCCGCGAAGCTTGACTGCGGGCTAGGTGCCTTCTTGCAGTATGCGATTTCTTGCGCGGTGAAATTGCGCTCGACAAAGGTGTCGTTCTCGATGTTGAGGGCATCAATCTTCTCGACATCCACACCAATCTTTGTGTTGGGCGCAGCGTTCGCTTGCGTGATGGACTCAAGCATTACTCTTGTCTCCTCTGTTTTAGCGTCCTTCTTCGGAGCCTCGAACGTCGACGACGGGTACGTGTAGGTGGCGGTCTTCTTATCCAACGAGACACGAGCGCGCGGGTTGAGGAAAACGTCTTGCATGTTGTCATCCTCGTATGGAGCCTTGTCCTTGGCACGGAACATGGTGTTGTTGATGAGACCATCGTGGAAGTATCGGTACGCCTTCTTCTGGCGGGACTCAACCTTTTGCTTGTACGTGGCGTATTCGGCGTGGTCAAGGGTGGCGAAAAGGTATTTGGGATGAATACCAATCGCCTGAGCGCCCTTCTGACCGAAACCGAACGAGGTAACGGAAAAGGCCTTGACACCGTCGGTCTGGATGGGACGCGACGGGTAAAGGATGTAGTCGAACTTCTCCATGATCTTGTCGACGTTGTCTGCGTTGCGGTTACCCGGGACGAGGCCAGTGTTGAGAACCTGCAAGCAGCCGTTGAACATCCATGCACCGGCAGCACCCTTGGGGTGACCAGTGAGGTATTTCTGGAAGATACCGAGAAGGGTGTTGCCCTTGGTACGGCCAAGGTGGCGCATTTGGTTGCAGATGACATCCGACTCGTTCTTGTCGTTGGCAACGGTCGATGTGCCGTGGAACGAGGCAACATCGAGGTCGTCGATCGTGAGACCCCAGGTCGCAAGGGCGCCGCGAAGGGGAGCAATGCGCGAATCTGACTTCCAGAAGTTGTTGCCTAGACTGTTGAGGGCATCCTTCTCCTGGCGCTTAGCTTCACGCTCAATGTGCGAGGCACGATCTTGCAGATACTCGGATTCGTTGAAGTTCTCGGCGGCATCCTTCATAGCGGCGACCTCCTCCTGGAGGTACATGAGCTCCGATTCATGCCATTGCTTGATCTGCTTGCGTCGGAGATCCATCTGTCGCCTCCTGTACTTGATATCGAGTAGAGGCGAAGGGAAGTTTGAGGGTGCTTCCCGTGCAGTGGTCAGTACACCCTTGCCTGGGGCCGGGACGGAGCGACCAATCTTGTCGGTGGCCGTCGCAGTGTATCCCAGGATGCCATAGATCGGGACACCCATGTCGAGGGCAAGTCGTGCGTCCATGATGACCTGCATACCGCAGCCTTGCGACTCCATGAATCCGTTCCTGGTAGTCGTTGTTGGGCGGGACATCTCCTTGGGAGTGCGACCATGAGCAAACTCGTCCTCGGCGTTGCTGGTAGCTTTCATGTTGGCGAATTCGTAAGAACCCTCCTCTTGGAAGTCGTCGAAACCACCAACGAAGCAAACGCGAGCCTTACCCTCGACAATTGTATCATAGCCAATGTCGATAGACTCCACCGCAGTAGCGCAGGCTCCAACGGGAGTCTTGATGGGACCGGTGGATGACAAGAGTAACATGTTGACCCATGCGCTCATTGTGTTGATGAAAGACTCCTGGAGAATATCCTTCTGAACCGGCTTGTCGAGATACCGGTCCTTGTACATGCCACGTAGAGCAGTTGTACCACCAATGCCGGAACCAACGCAGTTACCGACCTCTGAGATATGGACGTACTTGTAGAATTCGTACGGGTCAGTGATACCGCTGGATAGGAGACACTCGGCAGTGGAGACGAGCACAAAGAGCGTGACAGGATCGACCTGGGAGATGATGTCGTCAGGGACACCATACTTCTTCGCATCCCAACCGGTAGGGATCTGGCCTGCGACAAGACGATCGAAGCGCAGGGCCTTGGGGATCATGAGGGTAGCGCCCTTCCGGAGACGGACAGTGTATTCGCCAGACTCGGGAATCTCAAAGACCTCGACATGCTCGCCATGCTGACGTCTGAACTCGTCGGCAAGCTCCTTGGAGGCCTCGAACGGATCAAGGTCCTCTTGGATCTGGATTTCTTGGAGGAGCTGCTTCTTCGTGGGATCGTAGCCGTTGAACAGCTCGGCTTCGATAAGGCGGATACCGGTGTGCTCCAAGATGTGTTTCTCGTACTTGGACTTGATGTCCTTGTCGTCAACGGGCTCTCCAGATTTGACATCGACCCATCCAGCGTAGCTCTTGCCCTTGAGGGGACCGTTGTGGTTCTTGATGAGACCCATCATCCAGGCCATCTCCACGCAACCCTCAAGCGAGAATTCGCCATAGGCCTCCATCTCCCACCGGGTTCTGGAGTTACCCCACGGGCCAATCTCAGCGAATCCAGTGACGACGACAACCTTTTCAAGGTCAACCATCCCCTTGAGGTTGGTATTGAGAGGCTTGACCTCACTCTCCCAGTCGGGAAGCTTGGGGAAGTCGAACTTGATGTTGGCTCTTGGCTGGACAGTGGCCTTCTTGTACAAAGCCTCGCTGCCCTCGCCGTTGACAACCTTGTTTTCGATAGCGTTCTCTTTGATGACAGCCCTGCGGACCTCGCTCGTCTCGGTGTACTCTTTGCGGAGATCCATCATGAGGTCCTTCAGGTTGGGAATGTATTGGAAGCCGCCGTTCAGGTCAGCCCAGACGGGCTCAATCTGGCAAAGGTTGACAATTGGCGGTGCCATGAGACCGAGCAGGTTGAAAGCCATCTCCTGCTGCGAGAAGGTGCGGACACCATACTTCTCGATACCTTCCGCGACGATGTTGTTGCCGGCCATGAGACCAGTACCGCGCGTCCAGCCAATGATGGCTCCGCAAATCGTGAGGAAGCTGCCCCAGCTCTCGGAGTGCCATCGGGAGAAGAGAGTCTCGAGTGCAATCTTGGACTCTGCGTACAAGCCGTCGTTGCCAAAGGTACCGTGGTTGGGAGAAAGTGGAAGGATGACCTGAGCAGGGCGAGTCTCGTAGCCATGGGCAGCCTTGTGTGTCTTGACACAACCAAGCAGTCGGAGGAGGTTGGTCAACATAATGCGGTGAGCAAGCTCGGACTTGGAGTCCAACCCATCAATTTCACGGCCATTCTCAGAAATGGCAGCGAAGGGAACGATGTAGTCTAGGTCCCAGCCGAGACCGCTCTTGGGATCAAAGATGTACTCGACCAAAGCCTCCACATCTTGTTTGCTGCCCTGGTTGAATGGCACTACAATGAGCTGGGAGCCGCGCGCGCCATAACGAGTGTACATGGACTGGTAGTACTCGGTCACCTCACGGGAGAAGCGAGACGTGGTGACGACAACCTTGGCACCACCGCTGATCAGGCCCTGAAGCACCTCGGCGCCGATGGAGCCAGCGCCAGCGCCAGTCATGAGCGCGTACTTGCCCTGGAAAGTGACACCGTTCTTTGCAGCATTCTCGAGGCCGTCGAGGTAGATGCCGGTAAGTTTCTTGCTGTATTCCCAGCCGTTGTCATCCTTCCTCTTCAGATGTAAGAACGGGATGGTTTCGACCTTGCCTTGCTTCGCCGAAGGGTTGATGCGGCCATTGCGGCCCTTCTTTCCTCCGTTGACTGCTTTGCCGTTCTCGTTGGGAATGATCTGGCCTTCGTTCATCGACAAAGAGCGGATGACGTTGCTGTAGAGGCTCTTGATCTGGAGCTGTGATGATTTGGAGAGCTTGTGTTGCTGTTTGATGAGCTTGTAGATGCGCTGCAGGTCGTGCTGGACCTTGGTGCGGTTGCCGTACTCTGAAAGCTTGCCGCCTTCAGCCATCTCCCGAACGTAGTGCTCCAGCTTGCGAACGCTTGCTCGCGGGGCTTCGGAGTAGTTCATGTTGCCCTTCGCATCAATGTCAAGATGAGGCGCGGTGGGGACCGCGACATCCTTGAACACTGGAGCCTCGTTGAGCACCTCCTTGCAGTTCTCGATGAGCTGCACGCCGAGCTCCTTTGCAAGTTCGTATGTCTCGCCGCGTTCGGTGGGGCAGTGGTCCATGTGGTATTGCATGAAGTCGAGCAAAAGAGGGTTCGAGCGGTTCATGATCTGAATGCAGCGGCTCACGAGATCGCGGTCGACGGTCTTGAGACGGCCAAAGATGATATCGTAGTACATGCTGAGGGCGTCCTGACGGGCCCAATTCCACGACGAGTCGTAGACGCGGGCTTTGAGAGGTGTGAACTGCGGCTCGATGCCAGAGGCGTAGAAGTCGCCGTGTTCGGCGTTCCACAGGTCTAGTTGTGCCTGTAGAGCGGAGGAGGCCTTTTGTGATTCGACGAAGGCCTTGTCGCCAGCGCGGAGGTCCATCTTGAGGTATCGCGCAAACAGCTCGAGCTGCTGCTTGAACAGCATGCGCTGGTCCTTGGTGAGGGCGTCGATGGCCGCGGGGTCCATCATCATACCGCCCGCCGCACCTCCGGCGTCGCCACCTGCTTTCGGCGCAGACAGGTCGATTCCAGATGCCGCAGCATATTTGTTCGCCTGTTCGTCGAGCCAGGACTTTGCGTCGTTCTCCGATCCGAGCCGAGCTGCGGGCTCGTTTGTGAGGGCGAGCAGCAACAAGCCGTCTTGTCGGCCCTGAGCCAAACCCCACCGCGTCTCGAGGTGCTTTCGCACAGCAGTGATGTTGAAGCCACCCGGCATCTTGGAAGACACCATGCGGGCAACGAGCGAGGACGACTGCTTGCCCAGCTGACCATTGAAGGTAGCCTGCATCGACGCACCGAGCTCGTCCAGGGGTATATCTTCGGGCTTTTCTGGCGTGGAGCCAAACTCCTTGCCCAGATCCCCGAGGATCTCGTTCTGGAGGGTTGATTTTCCTGCGATTCCGTTAGCGCCAAAATCCACCATTTTTTGCCATGGATCTCACCTCCGACCAAATCCTTGATGGCCTTGCTCAGGGGCACGTCGGCCAGCGGCTTCTTCAGCTTCTGTGCAACGAGGGCGCGCACCACGTCGGTCGCTGTGACTGGTACGTCTGGGACCTGTGCTGCTGGCCCCGCGCCCGCTGCCGGCGGGGGAGCAGCTGCGGCAGCTGCTGGAGAGGGCCCTGATGATGGCGCGGAGGGGGTGGCTCCGCTGGACGCAGCGGGCTCGGGCTCCTCGTCGACGGGGTCTACGTCGTAGTAGATGTCCTTTGCATCCTTGTTGTAGCACAGGATCTGGCGTTGTACTGAGCGGGCGGCGTCGTGTGCCTCGTACTTGGAGGCGAGTGTGCGCTTCGCCATGACGCCGAGGGTGTCGGCCGGGCCAATCTCGACGATGCGCTCCGTCGTCTTCTCGCCGAGCACGACATCCTGCGTCTCGATCCACCTCACGGGCGAGGCGAACTGGTATGCGAGCAGCTCGATGAGCAGCGTGTGCGAGAGCTCCTGCTCGATCTCGGGACGCATGGTGGAGGGCAGGCTGCGTCTGCAGCGGGTGTGAGGGATGGGGTGACGGAGTGCACACACACTCAATGGGTATCTAGGAGGACACGAAGGAAGAAACGGCGGGTATCAACGGAGCAGAAGAGGCAGCGGCGTGGGAGGCGGCCAGCTGGTGTATTATTACGGTGCGGTGAAGGAGCTCGGAGGTGGCAGGACAGGACGAACAGGACTGCACTGTTGGCAATGGCCCGTCGGCTAGTGGGAGAGCTGGCGGTCGGAGGGTTCGGGATCTTCAGGAAGGGCAGCGACCCGAGGCATTAGCTGTTTATCTCTGCGTCGGGGAGTGGATGGGGTGGATAGCAGCCGTCACTGTCCTGGGCTGCTCGGGCGTGTTGAGGAATTCTTGGGCTGCTCTAAAATCCACGACCCCTGCACGCGCGGGCGGGCCGTGCGCCGACGTGCGCTCAACACAATCTCAGCCTACGCAGCCCGGCCGCCGATGCTCAACACGCAGAGGGCGGCTGCGGGGACCAAGGCCGTGTGCGCGGTGCTCAGTAATCGCCGCGCGAACACAGGTCGGGAGGGGACAGCGACGGCTGCCTGTTGGACACGCCATACGTCGCTGGGAACCACGGTCGCTACGGTCACTACGGTCACCACGGGCCCCGGTGTGTGGAGGCTTTCCGCGTTCCCTACCGCACAGTCTGCAGGAGGCCCAGTAGACCCGTCCCCGTCGTGCGCCCCAACCATCCGCGCCCCCGGCAGTCCAGGGCGCTAGTGCATCCCAGCCGACGTGAGCCCTGCGCGCCATGTCCAGAAAAAAGTCGCCAGACCAGCGCCGTCGCCGTATTAACCCACTCCTCCCCCCCTCCGCGCTGCTGCCTATCCCTCAATTGCACCCACCGCTCCCTCCCGATTACTATTCTGTTCATTAATCGGGTGCCACTTTGTGCTGCTGCCTGCTGTCTTGTTGCGCGGCCCCGTCACCCACCACCGCAAGGGAGCTGCCATCGCTAGATTGCAGTGTAGACAAAGTCCCGAGCACGCTGGAGATTAGCTTCTGCCAGCTCTCCGTCCCTCGTTTCCACTCCAGCACGGTATGTCACCCGCCTTCTCTACATGCACAGGGGAACAAACGCCTCCGGACTCCTACCTCCTCCTCAATCTCGTTCCCGGGGTCTTGGGAGCTGTTGATGACCGAACGCCAGCTCACGCCTGCCAGTGAAGAGCCCACGATACACCAGCGACAGTCACACCTGCTGCTCTAGCACCGGTAAGATAGACCGCCACTGTTTCATTCGCTCTCCGCCCCCATTGTGCCCCTCACCCACCATCCCGCACCCATACAACGAGGTGGACTTCAAAGCGGGCACACGCTCACAGACGGCAGACCTTCGCAAAACCACCACCATGTACGGCTCAGGCCCGCAGACCGGCATGTCGACGCCGCGGTCGCAGGCGTCGTTGCGTCCCCTCGTCCTCTCCCACGGCTCCCTCGAATACACCCTCTTAATTCCGACGGCCCTGCACTTCAACGCCCAGCAATTGCGGGATGCCTTCAAGGCCACCCTCCCCGAGCCCACAGACGAGTTGGCACAGGATGACGAGCCGTCATCCGTCGCAGAATTGGTCGGACGGTACCTCGGCTTCGTTGCCAAGGAGGTCGAGGAGGGCGACGACCCCGACTCGTTTGAGGAGGTGCTGAAGCTGGTACTCACCGAGTTCGAGCGTGCCTTCCTGCGCGGCAACGAGGTGCATGCGCTCGTCGCCACCCTCCCAGGCATCACGGAGAAGAAACTCATCGTCACGCGGGCATACTACGCTGCGCGCGCCGCCGCAGAGCGGCCCATCAAGTACCACGAGTCTGCGCTCCTCCGGGAAGCCGCCGACGAGAACGCCATCGTCTACGCTGTTCTTGGCGGCCAGGGCAACATCGAGGAGTACTTTGACGAGCTCCGCGAAATCTACAACACATACCCGTCTTTTGTGGAGGATTTCGTGGCGGCGGAAGCGCAGCACCTCCTGACGCTGTCTCGCGACCCGCGCGCCGAAAAGCTCTACTCCAAGGGCCTGGATGTGATGCGATGGTTGAACAACAAGGACTCGCAGCCCGACACCGACTACCTGGTTTCTGCACCTGTCAGCCTGCCCCTGATTGGTTTGACACAATTGGCACACTATGTGGTCACGTGCCGCGTGCTCGGTAGCCATCCGGGCCACCTCCGCAGCCGTCTCAGCGGTGTTACTGGTCACTCCCAGGGCGTCGTCACGGCAGCTGCCATTGCCGAATCGCGGAATTGGGAGACCTTTGAGCAGGCTGCCAAACGTGCCATCTCCATTCTCTTCTGGATCGGTACCCGCAGTCAGCAAGCCTACCCGCGCACATCACTTTCCCCTACTGTGCTTCAAGATTCAGTCGACAATGGCGAGGGTACGCCCACGCCTATGCTGTCCATCCGAGATCTCTCCCGGAAGGCGGTCGAGGAGCACATTGACGCTACCAATGCGCATTTGCCCCCAGAGAGACACATTGCCATCTCTCTTGTGAACAGCGCTCGCAACTTCGTCGTCACTGGTCCTCCCATCTCGCTACATGGTCTGAATCTCCGTCTGCGCAAGGTCCGCGCGCCTACTGGCCTAGATCAGACAAAGATCCCATTTACGGAGCGCAAGGTCCGCTTTGTCAACCGCTTTTTGCCCATCACTGCCCCTTTCCACAGCCCCTACCTCAAAGAGGCGGCTAAACAGCTCGCGGACGATCTCAAAGACATCAAGATTCCCTCCAGCGATCTCGGCATTCCCATGTACGACACCCATACCGGCGCAGATCTGCGCGAGTCGAACAGCGACAACATCGTGCCTCACCTTGTGCGCATGATCACAAACGACTCTGTGGAATGGGAAAAGGCCACCGTTTTCCCCAACGCTACCCACATTCTCGACTTTGGCCCTGGTGGCATCTCCGGTCTGGGCGTACTGACCAACCGTAACAAGGATGGCACTGGCGTACGTGTCATCCTGGCCGGTGCCATCGACGGTCAGAATATCGAAGTGGGGTATAAGCCCGAGATCTTTGACCGCGACTTTGACCACGCCGTCACGTACGCGGTTGATTGGGTCAAGGAGCACGGCCCACGGCTTGTCAAGACATCTACGGGCGAAACTTATGTCGACACCAAGATGAGCCGAATGCTCGGTCTCCCTCCTGTCATGGTCGCTGGTATGACGCCCTGCACAGTTCCGTGGGACTTCGTGGCTGCTACCATGAACGCTGGCTACGAGATTGAACTCGCGGGAGGCGGCTACTACAATGAGAAGACCATGACTGAGGCCATAACTAAGGTCGAGAAGGCCATCAGGCCTGGTCGCGGTATTACCATCAACTTGATCTACGTCAACCCCCGTGCTATGGGATGGCAGATTCCGCTCCTGGCCAAACTCCGCGCTGACGGTGTCCCGATCGAGGGATTGACCATCGGTGCTGGTGTCCCGTCGATTGAGGTTGCAAACGAGTACATCGAGACTCTAGGCATCAAGCACATCGCCTTCAAGCCTGGATCCGTTGAGGCCATTCAGCAGACCATCAACATCGCGAAGGCCAATCCAGGCTTCCCCGTCTTGCTCCAATGGACTGGAGGTCGTGGTGGTGGTCACCATTCATTCGAAGATTTCCACCAGCCTATCCTTCAGATGTACGGCCGTCTCCGGAAATGTGACAACCTCATTCTTGTCGCTGGATCCGGCTTCGGTGGTGCGGAAGACACATATCCCTACCTTACCGGTACCTGGTCGACTAAATTTGGCTACCCGCCCATGCCCTACGACGGGTGTCTGTTCGGAAGTCGTGTCATGACTGCCAAAGAGGCGTACACCTCCAAGAACGCCAAGCAGGCTATCGTCGATGCTCCTGGTCTTGAGGACGGTGACTGGGAGAAGACGTACAAGGGTGCTGCGGGTGGTGTTATCACTGTCCGATCCGAGATGGGCGAACCTATTCATAAGCTAGCAACTCGTGGTGTCATGTTCTGGCACGAAATGGATCAGAAGATCTTCAGCCTCGACAAGGCTAAACGCATCCCGGAGCTTAAGAAAATGCGTGAGCACATCATCACCAAGCTCAACAACGACTTCCAGAAGGTCTGGTTCGGAAGGAACAAACAGGGCGAGTCCGTCGATCTTGAAGATATGACCTACACCGAGGTGGTCCAACGCATGGTCGACCTGATGTACGTCAAGCATCAGTCCCGATGGATTGACCAGAGCTTGAAGCGTTTGACTGGCGACTTCATCCGCCGTCTCGAAGAGCGCTTTAGCAAGGCCAACGGCGAGTCGCTCATTCAAACGTATGAGGAACTCAATGAGCCCTACCCAACCATCGAGAAGGTCTTCAAGGCATACCCCGAGGCATCCGAGCAGCTTATCAACGCTCAGGATGTTCAGCACTTCCTTCTCCTCTGCCAGCGCCGTGGCCAAAAGCCCGTTCCCTTCGTTCCTGTTCTCGACGATACGTTCGAGTTCTTCTTCAAGAAGGATTCGCTCTGGCAATCAGAGGACCTTGAAGCTGTTGTCGACCAGGATGTTGGCAGGACATGTATTCTCCAAGGTCCCATGGCCGTCAAATACTCCACTAAGGTGGATGAACCGGTCAAGGAAATCTTGGACGGCGTCCACCAAGGCCACATCAAGTACTTGCTGCGTGATGTCTACGGCGGTGACGAGTCCAAGGTCCCGGTTATTGAGTACTTTGGCAGCAAGCTCATCAAGACCAACGAGGGTCTGGAGACTGATGGTCTTACCATCTCGCAACTTGAGAACAAGGTCGTCTATCGTCTATCCTCGGCCCCCAACTCCACGCTTCCAGAGGTGCAGCCCTGGCTACAGCTCCTCGCTGGAGAGACCTACTCCTGGAGACACGCCTTCTTCACAACGGACGTCTTTGTGCAAGGACAGCGCTTCCAGACCAACCCTATGGCGAGGATTTTCAACCCCACTCCTGGCATGATGATTGAGGTTGCCAATCCCAAGGAGCCAGCCAAGACCGTCATTACTGTCAAGGAGCCTCACCATGGCGGCAAGCACGTGAAGACGGTCGAGGTCAGCTTCGACAGCAGCAACAAGGAGATTGTACTTCACATGTTTGAAGAGCGCACTGCACTCAAGAGAGCTGTCTCCCTACCTCTGAAATTCACTTACCGCCCCGAGTGCGGCTACGCTCCCATCCACGAAGTCATGGACGCGCGCAATGACAGGATCAAAGAGTTCTACTACAAGATCTGGTTCGGCGACGAGGAGTGCCCCTTTGAAGCTTCCGTTACTGCTAACTTTGATGGTGGCCGGGCCACTGTAACAAGTGAGGCTATTAACGACTTTGTCCATGCTGTCGGCAACACAGGCGAAGCGTTCGTGGACCGTCCTGGCAAAGAAGTCTACGCTCCCATGGACTTCGCTATCGTTGTCGGTTGGAAAGCAATTACGAAGCCCATCTTCCCCCGCGCTATCGATGGCGACCTTCTGAAACTTGTCCACCTCTCGAACGGCTTCCGCATGCTTCCCGGCGCAGAGCCTTTGAAGAAAGGTGACGTGTTAGACACGACTGCCCAGATCAATGCCGTCATCAACCAGGACTCTGGCAAGATGGTGGAGGTGTGTGGTACCATCACCCGTGACGGTAAGCCTGTCATGGAAGTCACTAGTCAGTTCCTGTACCGTGGCGCATACACCGACTTTGAAAACACCTTCCAGCGCAAGACGGAAACGCCAATGGAGCTCCACTTAGCCACAAGCAAGGAGATTGCTATCCTTCGTTCCAAGGAGTGGTTTAATATGGACGAGCCCGATGTCGAGCTCCTCGACAAAACTTTGACCTTCAAACTTGAGAGCTTCATTCGATACAAGAACAAGACGGCTTTTGCCGATGTACAGACTGTTGGTGAGGTCTTGCTTGAGCTCCCGACCAAGGAAATCATACAGATCGCATCTGTCGATTACTCGGCTGGCACATCCTATGGCAACCCTGTCCTCGACTACCTAAAGCGCAACGGTTCCGCGATCGATCAGCCCGTCAATTTCGAGAACCCAATTCCATTGACCGGAAAGACACCCCTGAGTCTAAAGGCACCTGCCTCTAACGAGACCTACGCTCGTGTCTCTGGCGACTACAACCCCATCCATGTCTCTCGTGTCTTTTCCAAGTATGCCAACCTTCCCGGCACTATCACGCACGGCATGTACTCTAGTGCTGCTGTCAGAAGTCTGGTAGAGACATGGGCTGCGGAGAATCACGTTGGGCGCGTTCGGAGCTACCACGTCAACCTGGTGGGCATGGTTCTTCCCGATGACATGCTTGACGTCAAGCTTCAGCACGTTGGCATGGTATCGGGTCGCAAGGTCATCAAGATTGAGGTTTCTAACAAAGAGACTGAAGAGAAGGTCCTCCTTGGTGAAGCTGAGATTGAGCAGCCCACGACCTCGTATGTCTTTACCGGCCAAGGTTCTCAGGAGCAGGGCATGGGCATGGATCTATATGGTAGCAGCGCTGTTGCCAGGGAGGTATGGGACCGTGCTGACAAGCACTTTATGGACAATTATGGTACGTTCTTGCGCTCGTCGTTCGACATCACATGCTAATACCTTGTAGGCTTCGCCATCACCAACATTGTCAAGAACAACCCCAAAGAGCTCACCATTCACTTTGGTGGCCCAGTTGGAAAGGCCATCCGTCAGAACTACATGTCGATGACTTTCGAAACGGTCAGCACCGACGGTACGGTCAAGTCGGAGAAGATCTTCAAGGAAATCGACGAGAACACGACTTCGTACACGTACCGATCTCCGACTGGTCTGCTCTCTGCTACGCAGTTCACCCAACCCGCTCTTACGCTCATGGAGAAGGCTTCCTTCGAGGACATGCGTTCCAAGGGCCTGGTACAGCGCGACAGCACTTTTGCTGGCCACTCTCTCGGAGAGTACTCTGCTCTTGCCGCACTCGCCGAAGTCATGCCTATTGAGAGCTTGGTCTCGGTCGTGTTCTATCGTGGTCTGACGATGCAGGTCGCTGTCGAGCGTGACGAGGCTGGTCGATCCAACTACTCCATGTGCGCAGTCAACCCCAGCAGGATCTCAAAGACGTTCAATGAGCAAGCACTACAGTACGTGGTGGAGAACATCTCGGAACAGACTGGCTGGCTCCTGGAGATTGTCAACTACAACATCGCCAACATGCAATACGTCTGCGCTGGTGATCTCCGTGCGCTGGACTGCCTTACCAATGTCACCAACTACCTCAAGTCGCAAAAGATCGACATCCAATCACTCATGCAAAGCATGTCTTTGGAAGACGTGAAGGCGCAACTGGTGGAGATCATCAAGGAGTGTGCCAAGCAGACGGAGAGCAAGCCCAAGCCGATCGATCTTCAGCGCGGGTTTGCGACGATTCCGCTCAAGGGCATCGATGTGCCCTTCCACAGCACTTTCCTGCGCTCTGGTGTCAAGCCGTTCCGAAACTTCTTGCTCAAGAAGATTCACAAGACCTCGATCGACCCGTCGAAGCTGGTCGGAAAATACATCCCCAACGTCACAGCCAAGCCATTCGAGCTTACCAAGGAGTACTTTGAAGATGTGTACAGGCTGACGAACTCACCCAAGATTGGCAATATTCTGGCCAACTGGGAGAAGTACGAGGAGAAGGACGTCGCAGCTGCGTAAACGGTTTGTTGTGTCGCGGTTCAGTTTTGGTGACGGGAGGCGTTTTGGTCGATGAATTTAGCGATATCCAGATTCTTAGACGCTCGACTGGCAGAGCTAGACGAGGTTTATGTAGCAAATAGTAATATCATACCATTCCAACATTCCAACATTTTCACAACATCATGTAGTGATGGCGTGGTTTTCGTCCTGGCGTTGGTGGCCATATGAGCAGCTTCCACAGCATGTCAGTTCACAACGTAGGAGCAGCTTTCATCCACACATAATAATGGAAGTTATGTGTTCACTCATGCAGATACTATATAGTTGCTATGCATCGCTGCAAACCATCATTTGCACCGCGTGTTTTCTCCAGGTCCAATCTAACTTCAACTAGCTCAAGTTTGCGCCACTGCACCAGCCACAGACTCGACGCCACATATTTAGCGTCCCTCGGAGGTCCGCACATTTGTTTACGAAGCGGGCACCTCCTAGCAACCGGCGAACACAGCGCAGCAGCTTCCATCCCTCACTTACACATCCTCTCCCCGTCTGATACCTCTCAAGATGTCTCGGCATCGCGATTCTACGACGCCCATGGACTTCCAGTACGACAACCAGACCGGACAAGTGGACCCAACCTCACCCTGGCTCGCCAACCCGCCGGCGAAGAAGCGTAAGTTGGCTTCCTTTGCGTCGGAGCCCATGCCAACGGGATACGCGCATGAAAGTGGACAGCAGCTGACTTCACGGCCTTCCTTTGGCCAGCTAGGCACCCACTCTGTTCTCGATTCTCCATCAAAGAGCGCTTTCTCTACGCCGAACCGTATGCGCTTAAACCCCCCCGCCGGGCAGTCGTACCTCTTCCAACAAGACAAAAATCTCCCGTCACTACCGCCGCACGTGCAGAAATGGGAGCCGCGCACACCACAGAGCGTGGTGGATTGCAGCTCTGGGGGAGAGACACCGAACACACCGGCGCAAGACAGCGACGCTGCCACGCCTGATACACAATTGGTGAGCAAGATGGGCACTCTGACATACGGTGGCGACAAGAAGAGCCCGAAGAAGAGCAAGCGCGCCAGCCTGTTTCGCATGTTTACTGGGAGCCCCAGCCCCGCAAAGGAGGACTCGCGGAAACCATACTCCAAAAAGGCAGAACATCGCATTATGAAGCGGCGGACAAAGCAGTCCAAGACGACAAATCGCGACGACTATGACTCGGACAATGAGCAGAGCGTGTCTCGGAACGGGCATGCTGTGAAAGAGCCGCTCCCGCTGGGCTTTACTGCCAAAATTCCAGGTGTCCTCGCCTGGGTCGAAGCGCATCCGAACCTACCCGCTGTCCTATCCTACTACATGCAGTTCACCGTCAACGCCGCCCTTGGCTTTGGCTTCCTGTGGCTCGTTTACCTGAGCTACGCAGCCGTCATGAACGACATCGCCCGCGAGACAGACAACTTCAAGCGCCAGATCCTACACGAGATTACCCTTTGTGCAAACAGTTTCCAACAGAATCGCTGCGAGCGGAATACGCGCGCGCCGGCTCTCGAAAAGCTCTGCAACGAGTGGGATCTTTGCATGCAACAGGATGTTATGAAGAAGGCGGGTGCGCGCGTGGGTGCGAGGACGTTTGCCATGATCTTTAATGCGTTCGTGGACGAGTTTAGTTGGAAGTCTATGGTATTTGGCCTTTCTTATGTCGTCATTGTGTTCTGCCTTCGTTCCGGGACGGGTAGCTTGGAGCATGCGGATGTCGAGCGCCAGCAGATAGCTGCGCAACGCGATCCGCAGTCCCAGCCCCAGTCCCAGCAGATACATTACCCCCAGTCCGAGTACACACAGCCGTGCTACCCGCAGCCTCATTCCAATCCCCATCCCCAAGACCGCCTCCTCCTCGAGCCTCACGAACGTACAGGGTTCGCTAACCAACCTCTCCACGAGTAGGTTTTCACAGCCATCATCCTTTTCGGTGGATTCAACCTGTCCAACTACGCCTTCGGTCGATTTCGAGACCATCAATCGCATTACTCGCAGCACCCGCAGCCTCACGAATTCTATCCTCCGCCCCCTGCGACACCGCAAAGATATCCGAGTGGTGGGTATATCGATCAGGGTGGGTGGCATACGCCGTATGCGACGCCTTATGGGAGCGTTAATCAGGGGATGATACAGCAGGCTAGTCAGAGTTTGCCGGCTTTGCCGGGGTTGTTGGAGGATGTAGGGGAAGCGAGTCCTAGTAAACGGGAAAGAGCGGTTTTTAGACGGTAGGGAAGGCGTTGCTAATTTAAGTTTGGTGCATTGGATTTATTTTGGTTCGGTGGTGGTGCATTGGTTAGGATTGGCTTGGGACTATACATGGCTCGGGACTATACATGGCTCCCGTATTGCATATCAGTATTCTTATATTCTGACTCTAGAATTTGTCTTCGTGGGAAGTGAGATTTCTCGTACATATACTATTCGCCATATCCATATGTCTTGGTTTCCTTTCTCATATTGTCCTAACATGAACATGCAGATCTGGTAGCCAGTAGACAATTGCCGACTTGCGACTTGTTTGAACTCGATTTAGTGCTCGATGCTTTCTCTCGAGGCACCCATAGCGCCTTCCTCACAAGCACAATCACCGGATTTATGGTCGGTCATCGCTCTTTCCTGCTTGCTGATTTGCTCTCTGGTCCCAACACAAAGCGGAACGTGGTGAACGTCAACACCACGCCACATCCACCACCTCTCACCTTACTGGGGCGCTCCTCTACGCATGTCCTACAACTACTTTTGAAGCCATCTTTATCCACGACCGTGGTGCTGCGGCTTCCTATACTCCACTTGACGAACGAGCACCTGTCCCTAAGGCACATACGATCGTGGCCATCCGCGAGCTACTGGAAAGCAATGTCAAGCAACTCTTCGAGTACTTCTCTCGTGACTACCTCTTCAGGCTACGCTGCACAAAGCGAGGACGATGTTGTCGATACTTTCAGCACTTCTTTGGTTGAGGAAATCGAGCCGCTGATCCCCAAGGCTGGATCCAGTGCACGCCGTGACACTGGAAAGCGGGCAGACGGGGATTCTAGCAAGAGGCTTGTTGTTCTCGGAACCAGACGAGCCCTGAGGAAGTCATCCAGCGATCACACACTTAGGGCGAGAACACAGCAACGCGGGTCAACTGCAGACTCTGTCCGGACCACGATCCACATGAGCGGTGGCAAGAGGGTACATCCAGGAGACCTTTTGGGTGCTTCGGCAGCTAAGATCTCGCTGCAGCCTCCATGGTATCCTCTTCGACGTTCATCGAGCCATCCGAACCCACAATACCGATCCCGCTACCATGATCCTGCAATCGCCTCTGCGACCTTACAGCAACATCTCATCAACCAGACAAAACAAAATAGGCAGACGTCATCTCTTCCATGGCGAGTCCGCCGCGCACGAACTGCAAACAGCCCGTTCCACTGGACTAATCCAGCAGCACCCCAGCCAGGCTTCAAGTGGTATTTCGTCCGGTCCAAGTCGGAACCGGAATCCGTGCCACAGTCGTCATCGAAAGAACGCAAAAGGAGCAAACCTTTGAAGTCAAGTATGAAGCGCATGTCGAAGAGTGCAGCAGCTACGCCACCGAGCGGCACTACGACAGATGCGAGTACTCCTGTCGAATGCCAACAATTACGTCGGGTCAAGACAGTGGACTTTGAAGAGACGATTGCGAATAAATTGATTTCTCTACCACCATTGGAGCCGTGGTCAGTCGGAACTAGTCATGTTTCCCTACAGGGAGAGGACCGAACTGGTGTCCATACCAGCAAAGGCAAGAATCGTACGAAACTGCAAGCGGTCGGATCAAAACAATCATGTCCAGTATCGGTAGTCAAAAGCAAAGTCGCCGATTGCGCAGTGACCCGGACTGATGTTCACGTTGTCGCTATTGCCCCCTGCCAGGCTTCAGATGTCGCGGACGAAGGTGGTATCGACCCCGCGACACCAACAATGCAGATCGTCGAATCCGGTACTGGCTGCTACGAAGTCATCTGGGACGACGTACCAGCTGAGGATGATGCACGCTATAATCGAAGAAGCTCCTCTGCCAGCCAAGCTCTCCACACGATTGGTTCGACGGCAGCGCGGGGCCTTGAGCGTGTCAACTCCAAACTCACCGAGTGGAACTGGGACCGTGAAGCTCGACAAGAACTCTTCAAGCCCCAGATTGTGGTGTTTCCGGACGAGGACAGCCTTATTCTGCGTACAAGCAATGCAGTGGAACCCGACCACGACGCCACGATGAAGGTTCCTCCCAACAGCAAAAAAACGAGCGCAAATCATTCTCGTCGCCCTTCACGAACGGTCAGTGCTCATGCTTCGGGGTCCGGATCTCATGATAAGGGCAACGATGAAGTTGCAATCGAAGCGAGCGACGCGTCCGACGAGCTGTCTGGCGCAGAAGCTGGCGTGCCGATGCTCGTCGTACCGAACCCCGACGTCTCCCCAGCAACTCTCACCGGATCAGGCAGAACGCTGAGACAGCAACTAACCATTCGTAGGCTCTCAAACGTGGACGAGTCCGACATGAAATTCCGTGGCCACCGCGATTCGGTCACATTGGCACGATCTCGGATTCACAACAGTGGTGGCATTTCACCGGAACTCTTCATGCACAGGGATTCCGTCTCCATGGCAAAGAAACGAATGCATGCGAGAAACCACGCTATCTCAAATGCGCGAGATATTTCTCGTCCGAAGGGCACAGATTCGGAGCGGATGTCATCGATGGATGATTTGGATTTACCGTCTCCAACTAGTGTGAAAGAGCATGCTGCTAAGGCGTTAAAGAGCAGTAGCTCGGCTTCGATGTTGAGGCCTCAATCGGAGGGTGCGAAGCGACATATCCGGATTTTGGAGTGAGAGGAGACAGTGCTTGTACCCGGTGAGTGGACAGTTCGGAAGGTTTTCAAACGGTGAAGGATAAGAGAATACGTCGAGGAGAACGGTACGGGTAGCTATGAGCATCGCTAGCAGGAGTCCGGGCAATTCTGCTGCAATCGAAGTTGGACTTCTCGTTTACCTGCGTGGATGGTAGAATAGCAAACTTGTATCATACATATACAGTCCTCGCATCTAGTTGACTGGCTGTGCGTTCCTTTACCCATTTCGCGGGTTTTGTTGGACGCGGGGGCTTCGATGAGGTCAGGGAGTTGAAGAACAGCGCTAGCAACACGTCTGATTGGCTACTCATGGACGGCACGTGCACGAATCTAATGACTAAATCGCAGATATCAAAAAGACATGGACACCTAGAGCTAATAACAAACATGCCAATGGGCAAACTTTACTCACATACTGATCCACTACCATCTCCCAATGTCCACCACTACCAAAACCAAAGGCCCCCCATCTTCAACCCGCATCCGCGACAACCAGCGCCGCTCCCGCGCCCAGCGCAAAGAATTGCTCGACAGCTTACAACAACGCGTTTATGAGTACGAGCGCCGCGGTGTAGCGGCTACAGTCGAGGTGCAAAATGCTGCTAAATCAGTCGCTCGCGAGAATGCCGCGTTGAGACGTTTGCTTGCGAGGCATGGCGTGGCGAGGGAGGAGATTGAGCGGGAAGTCGGAAAGGGTTGTGGCGAAGATGCTGGCGACGGTGGTAGAAGAGTTGAGAAGCTCCATATCGCTTTGGGACCTCAGTTTCGCGAAGGCGGAGCGAATCTTACGACGGCGCCGGCTTCTTCTTGCGGTAGCAGCAATACGTGCTACCAAGCTCAGAACAGCTGTGGAGCTGTCGATCCCCAGCTCGATAACATGTCCAACCCAGGCGGGTTGACTACAGCTATTGCTCCTCGGCCAACTCGTCTAGCCATCTCGGACAGCACCTCCGCGGCCGAATCTTCCTGCATCGCGGCTGCCACTATCATTGCCCAGATGCGAGGGGATGGCGACGACGATTACGCGAGGACGATGCTGCTAGGATGTCATGGGACGAGTGATTGTCGAGTCAAGAATACGACGGTTTTTAGGGTTCTGGATGAGGTGTAGAATCACCTCGGGTTTACACTCGCTCGATGTTTCTATCCCTACCGTCTACCTGTCCGGCTTACCGGATGCACCATCACAACTAGCACACGCACTCCTTGGAGCGTACCAAACGTCGCAGCGAATGTTTGATGGATATTTTCGCCGAATGTGGTGACGACTGCGGCGATGGCGAGCTCGAAGATGTTGCTCGCTGCTGTGGAGGCTTGCTTCGCTTCGAGCTTGTAGACAACTCCGAGCTCGTTCGCGATCCAGGGGGTGAAGATGAGGAACATTACCAAGCATTTACGACGGCTAAGGCGACTCAAATCACGGGCACGGTTTGGCAGAGAACACGGACGCCTTGGGAGGCGGAGAGTACTAAGACGATGTGGACTGGACTTTTTCGAATCAGGCTGAGCTAGCTCGCTTGCGTACCCAGCATGCCAACATCTGGCTCCCGCGTTGATTACACTCGTGGAGATCTTGGAGAAGATGAAGAAAAGCGGCGTGGGAAGGGAGTTTGAGGGGTGGATGGATGGCAGCGTACGTCGTGAGCGTTTGGTGATGGTAAGATCAATCCTGCAGATAGAATGAGAGCGTGATGCCAAACTCTTTCTCTAAAATTCTGAATCAAACTTTGAATCATGTCAAATGTCAGTTCTTTCAGGCGTGTTTCTCGTGAATACCACACGTGTGTAGCGTCATGAACGCGCGCGTAAACTTGCCAAAACCTCGCTCCATTTATTTAGCCTCTTAGCGACTAGTGTGGACTCTGGAAATCATTAGTGATGACATACCGCCAACGGACCAATGACATACCAGCAGTGACATGCCATCCACTTTCAACGCCATCGTTTTAGTCTGATGTTCGCAACATACCTTCGTATGCAGCACGTTCCGCCCATCACCTACGCATCTATGCTCCTACGTCCGGCTATCAGTCGGCTTTCCTTACGGACACTTACACAGCTACCCACCAAATTCCACCCTCTAATCCCAGCACGATCAATGGCCGTCCAAACAAATGGCGATCTGAACAACACGGCCGCAGAACGCGCGCGCATCGAGCTTGCGGTAGATCCAGCGTTCAGCGATCGTTCGTTTGCGATTCCAGCGGCTGAAGATGATGCGGCGGTTCGCGAAAGCTATCGACCTTTTCTACTCGATGAAGACGTGACGCGGAGCGATTGGGTTGCCAAGCTGGAACTTAGTACTGTGTTGAAGATGGTGGATGCGCAGGTTCCTGGGGGTCGGGAGGAGAGGTTGAGGGTATTGGTGTTGTATGGGAGTTTGCGGCAGCGGTGAGTGTTTTCTTGTTTCTGGGAATGGGCTGTTGTTTCTAAAGGTGGGGGGCTAATGTGCGCCCAGGTCATACTCGAAATTGCTAGCATATGAGGCGTCGAGGATTCTCTTCCGACTAGGCTGCGATGTTCGCGTCTATAATCCCGCGGGTCTCCCAGTCAAGGATGATATCCAGCACTCGCACCCGAAAGTCCAGGAACTGCGCGAGCTGAGCAAGTGGAGCGATGGACATGTGTGGATATGTCCCGAGCAGCACGGTAACCTCGTCAGTGCACCCTTCAGCGCAGTCAAACGATCGGCACACTGACACTTGCATACGCTAGACTGCCGTCTTCAAAAACCAAATCGACTGGATTCCTCTCTCAACAGGCTCCGTCCGCCCCACTCAAGGCCGCACCCTCGCAGTCGCCCAAGTCTCGGGCGGCTCGCAGTCATTTAACACTGTTAACAGCTTACGCATCCTCGGTCGCTGGATGCGCATGTTTGCCATCCCGAATCAGAGCTCAGTGCCGATGGCTTACACGCAGTTTACGGATGCTGATGCCGCGGAGGGAGGGAGTAGGCTGATGGCGAGCGGGAATCGGGATCGTCTTGTGGATTGCATGGAGGAATTTGTCAAGTATAGTCTTGTAATGAGGCCGCATTTTCAGCTTTTTGGCGATCGGTATAGTGAGAGGGAGGATAGGAGGAAGAAGGAGGAGAAGGCGAGGTTAGCTGAGGAAGAGAAGGCGAGAGTGGAGAAGGGGGATGTGTTGAACGGAGTGAGGGTGGATGCGATTTGATTGAGCTTTGGTGTTGATGCGGTTTGGTGCAATTTTGAAGTCGAGAAGCGCTTTATGCAAGTGGTGGATATTCTAGCAGTCCTGCATCTCCCTAGAGATTATTTTAGACAGACGTATATAGACGATTGGGGCCGAAGCATAGCGGGTAGGCGCATCGCGCGGGACTACCACAACAGCATTGTTCTCTAAGTATAATCAGGTCACGCGAGTCAAAAGATAAGTCCCGAATCTAGCTGCTCAACTTGGTAGGTTATACGGAATGAACGACGTAATCCAGGTGAACAAGCAGCTACTAAGATCCTCGAGCGGCTGAACCCACGAATACAACCTCCTTCAACTCATCCCGACGCGTGCAATTGAGATGCTACCATCTCGGCCAATGGTGTTTCCTACTTCGCATCGAAGAGAGAATTGAGCGTCAACATACATGATCTCGTTTACAAGATGTTAGCGGTGAGGATGAATGACCTCAGGGAATATCTGGGGTTGTAACCTGGCAGATGCCAGGACAGGGGTTACAAGTGCTGCAGAGATGTTTAACTGAAAGCAACAGATCTTCCACCGTTGAAAGTTGGCCGAATGTAAATATACCTCGGAGTTGCACGGCATCAGAAGGGTAGAGAGTCGTCGGCGTGATAGATCCGGGTCCGACATTGCAAAAGAATGGGGAAGCGAGACCGAGCTTGACAGAACATGTGCTCCTCGTTGAGACCACCCTACGGATCGTCTACTCAGACTTCCTCGAGCACCAGTTCTATGGCGACCATCTACCGGACCCACCCACGTGTACATCGTTCGCAGTTCGGGACATATGCCGTTCCCCGCAAATTTGCTATCGTACCTGCAATACTTCCCTATTACGACAATGCTATAAGCGAGAGGTAGCAAACCCACACGTCGGAAACTCTCTCCACATCCCGAGACCACCAGCCATGAGGCCGTATCCTTACTGTCTTTAACCGGCTTGCTGGGATCTGGCATGCATGTGTAAGACCAAGCCCACACTGCCGTGAATAATTACCATGATATATTGGCGCCGTCGACTGCTATTGCCCACAACATGCTTGGATCTGCTCGTGGACTGTATGAAGTAGAACTACCAAGAGGGAAGACGTCAGTGCTCATAGGTGGAACGGCGACTTCAGCCTGTCTAAAGAGGAGCAATATGGCGATGGCCACATGCGACATGGATTCGGGTAATGAGAGAGACCATTTCAGAGGATATGAATCCTTTTCTGTGCAGCTAAATATTCCTGCATCCCCTAGGCGAAGTTGAGAGTTGTCGAACTTTGAACGTGAATCTCACAAGCCGTCACATCCCATCATGTTCCGCTTAACCGCATCTCTTACGCTAAGCGCTCTCTTCCTCCTCGCACTGTTCAACAATGTCTACGCCGCAACAGCGGGCTGCGGCAAGACGCCTACCCTGAAGAGCGGTACCCAAACCGTCACCATAAACGGCAAGCAGCGCAAATGGATTCTCCGCATTCCAGACGGTTACAACAACACTCAACCTTACCGCTTCATCTTCGGTCTGCACTGGCTCAGCGCCGACATGAACGGGGTTGACGGCGGAAACGCACCGTACTACGGCCTCAAAGCCCTCGCACAAAACAGTGCCATCTTTGTGGCGCCTGACGGCCTGAATAAGGGATGGGGCAATTCCAACGGCGAAGACATCACCTTCCTCGATACGATCCGCAAACAGATCGATGAGCAGTTTTGTGTTAACGAGAATCTTCGCTTCTCGTTAGGCTTCTCGTATGGCGGCGCGATGAGCTTCAGTCTCGCATGCAGCCATGCAAAGGACTACCGCGCCATTGCCATTCTCTCCGGTGCCACACTTTCTGGATGCGCCGGTGGTAATGACCCAATTGCGCTTTATCAACAGCACGGTGTCAAGGATAGCGTGTTGCCCATCGCCCAGGGCAGGCAGATCAGGGACCGCTTTCTCAAGAACAATGGGTGTCAGACGAAGAACGCGGCTGAGCCGGCGAGGAACAGCAGGCAGCGGATTACCACCGTGTACGATGGGTGCACTCACCCAACTCAGTACACTGCCTTCGATGGGGATCATGTTGCGCTGCCAGATAATGGGGGAAATGATGCTGGGTCAAATAGCTTTACGCCTCCAGAGGTGTGGAAATTCTTTTCGCAGTTCACTTGATTGGCCTGGAACTCGGTGTCCTTGGTATGCATGGTGCGGCTGAGTGGGATTCCGGACTCGGCGAATCGATGCATTGCGTTCGGTTGCTCGCAGTGAAGCTAAGACATATAAGAGAACAATCTATCCATCCGTTTGCCAAACAGTCTTTCTTGATTTCGTTGTTGATGTTGCAGAGTTGGCGCGTATCATTGAGACATTCTCCAGACAAGTTGTGGGTTAATTGGCCTAGAGAGTTAGTGTCAGTTTCCCAATTGGACGCCACCCTGCAAACAGTCGAGGTAAGCGGTCTTTAGTAAGCCTAATTATTGGCGATAGTCTTACATACTTTTCCAGACGAAATGGTTTCTTGAATATGACCAGCATCAGCTCGATCATGCAATTACATACGGGGGTGTAGCAGGTATACGACGACTGTCAGCACACGGTAAGCATCTGTCAGATGTAGCCCTTATATTGCTACGTGAGTGAAGTGGCTCTACCCGCGCCCTCAGTCATGTCTTTCTCCACGAACTTGAACGGCTCAGTTACTGGCGACCAGCCCGAGCTCCCCATCGCCATCGTAGGCGGCGGTTTAGGCGGACTTGCTCTAGCTGTCGGTCTCCTCAAACATGGAATTGAAATCAACATATACGAGGCTGCGCCAGTCTTCTCTGAGATAGGTGCTGGCGTAGCCTTTGGGTCAAACGCCACGCGAGCTCTCGGCTTGATCGATGAGGCACTACTCGAAGGCTACAAGAAACACGCGACATTCAACGAAGACCGCAACCGCGATGATACGTTTGGGAGTATGCGATGGGGCACAGACGAGAGGAAAGAAGGCGGGAAGAAGGCTGGCGACTTCATTGATGATGTGAGAGATGATAGGTACTCGGAGATGGTGAAGAGGACTGGAATGAGAACGAGAAGCTGTATACATCGCGCACGACTTTTGGAGGTGCTGGTATCACTGATACCAAATGGTATCACAAACTTCGGAAAGACCTTCGAAAGTGTGGAAGAACAGCCTGATGGTACGCTCAAGTTGCACTTCGCCGATGGTAGCACTGCACTTGCGAGTGCACTGATCGGATGCGATGGTATCAAGAGCAAGACGCGAGAAGTCGTATGTGGATCCAACGTCAAGCCAAACTACGCTGGAGAATATGCCTATCGTGCCATGGTCCCCAAGGCAGACGCCGAACAAGCCCTAGGAGCCGAACTTGCACGAAACGGACAGCTCTACCTTGGCTACGGCGCCTACATAGTTACATACCCTGTCGAGAACTGCGAATTCACCAACATGGTGGCGATACCACTTGACTCTGGCGAGTCATGGGCTCGGAACGAGGACGCTGGGACCGCACCTGCATCCAAGGACAACTTCACACGATACTTTGAAGGATACTATACTCCATTGATAAAAGTCATCCAGAAGTACCTCCTGCCTGTCCGATGGGCACTGTTTGATCTGCAGCACTCTGCACCCTATTACCGCCGCCGAGTATGTCTGCTCGGCGACAGCGCTCACGCAACGACACCGCATATGGGCGCCGGTGCAGGCATGGCTATGGAAGATGCTTATATTCTGAGCCATCTCATCGCTTCCGTGAATGGAAAGTCGGATATCGAAAACGCATTCCGGGCGTACGATGCGGTGCGGCGACCTCGTACGCAGAAGGTTATTGAGAACAGCAGGACTGCCGGCCTTCTTCTGGACTGCATGATGCCTGGGATAGGTGATGATACTAATACCATTATCGAGCGCTCGACGTCTATGTACGAGTGGCTCTGGCATGAGGATTTGGAGGCGCAGTTGGAGCAAGCGAAACGCTTGTTGTAGGTGGACTCTGAAAGTCATTGGGACTCGTGCATGGCTGCTTGTAAATCCCCTTCATGAGTGTTTCATCTTCCATTTAGTGTTTACTCTTCATGTTCGTAATCCAGTAGTCCTGCGCACCACGATTAGTGTTCTGGTTGAATTCCAAAGGATGTTCTATCTCGAAGAGCATGGAAAGAACCTCGAGAGTTCCTAAAGACATTACTTACTATTTATCTCATGGTGATTACTTGTAGACGACCGAGTATTAATCCATAGTTGAATCAGAAGTCATGTAGAAAGCTTGGATGAGGCTGCACACATCACGAAAGGTGACAAATGTGGTAGTCGATGACAGATGACGTCACTGATAACAAAGCGGGAAAAAACTGCCGCAAGTCTGCCGAAGGTCGCCCACAACGTCGAAACGTAAGGAACATTATTTATGGCTTTGAAATGCGGCCAAAAATTCTCCGGACCGTCCGCTAACACAATGATCCAATATATATACTATTATAGGCGGCGCATACGTCCACCCGTTCAACAAAAGAAAACCTCAATTTGTTCAATCTACACTCCGGCTTCACATCCACCACATAATCCACAATGTCGGACTCAAGACTGTTTCAGCCCTTGAAGGTGGGCAACGTCGAGATTAAAAACCGCATCGCCATGGCTCCACTCACACGCTATCGCGCATCTGACGACTATGTGCCTCTTCCGGACATAGTCGCAGAATATTACGCACAACGCGCCTCAGTGCCTGGGACCCTACTCATCAGTGAAGCGACCTTCATCTCGCTCGATGCGGCCGGTGCCCCAAATATACCTGGAATATGGAACCAGAAGCAAATTGACGCCTGGAAGAAAGTAACCGATGCGGTGCATCAAAAGCGTAGTTTTATCTACTTACAACTATGGCACCAGGGTCGTGTTGCAAACGTCGCGCAGGCCAAGAAGGAGAACTTCACAATCATGGGTCCCAGCCCGATACCCGCAGGCGAGAGCTATGCGACACCCAAAGAGATGACGACGGACGACATCAAGAAAGCAGTCGCAAATTACGCACAAGCAGCTAAGAACGCCATTGCCGCCGGATTCGACGGTGTAGAAATCCACGGCGCAAACGGATATCTCGTCGACCAATTCCTCCAGGATGTTTCCAACCAGCGCACAGACAGCTACGGCGGCTCTGTAGAGAATCGCTCCCGCTTTGCAATTGAAGTCACCAAAGCCGTCGTTGATGCCGTCGGCGCAGACAAGACCGCAGTTCGTTTGTCTCCCTTTAGCGAGTTCCAGGCCATGAAGATGAAGGATCCTCTCCCCCAGTTCTCCGACATCACCAAGAAACTCGCTTCATTTAACCTCGCCTACCTGCACCTTGTCGAAGCTCGCATCAAAGGAAACGACGACGTTGAAGCTACCGAGAAGCTGGATTCATTCATCGATCTATTCCCTGGCCCTATTTTCATTGCGGGAGGCTTCAAGCCTGATTCCGCGAAGCGGTTAGTGGATGAGGAGTTTCCAAAGAGGGACATTGTGGTTGTGTTTGGGCGGTACTTTATCAGCACGCCCGACCTTGTGTACCGGATTCAGAAGGGTATCGATCTTACACCGTACAACCGCGCTGTGTTTTATCAGCCCAAGCAGACGAAGGGGTACAACGACTATCCGTTCAGCAAGGAGTTCCAGACGGCATCGGCAAACTCGTAAACGGCTTGTTTGTTTCATCGATTGTTGATTTGCGCGGTCTTGATGAATATCTCAATAGATATTCGCATTGCGGGCAGGCCTTGTGACAAATTATTACATAGAGATAGAGCAGAATATTTTGATGATAATTGACTACACTTCCTTGCTCTCCGTTATAATTTGCAAAATGCCCCGCACGTTGAAGCTATGGTAATTAATAATTACCGCCACACCAGGGACCCGATTCTCCCATCTGATTGTCCGAGAGTACTTGCGGTAATTCTCCCATCCAGATTTTTGTAAGGGGTATGAGTTCCTTTGAATCTCTGGTTTGGATTAGACCTCCTCTTTCATGGGCGCGATTATATGCCTCCTCTGTTTCCTGAGCAAAAATCCTGTCCATCTCAACGCCTCTAATCATACGACCATCATCTGGATCAATCATGAATACATTTTCCTCGCCGCAAGGCCAGTGTATGTCTTTCATTTGTCCATACCATGTCCACATGCCGTCAGCGCAATTCAAGTACATTTCTTTGAGGTTGACAAAATCGTGTAGTTCGGAATCGCGCCAATGGTCGATGAATATAGCTTCAATGGACTCGAGTTGGAGCCGCTGTATAAGTGGCGCGACCGGTTTGTAATAGGTGGTGTATACCGTTCCAATGCATATTATATCGATGTCCAAATTCACCCAAACATAACGCCGTCCCGAGCCGTCCGAAGCAGCTAGTTCGGAGAAAGCCTGCTGGTACAGCCCTTGATATCGGGCTTCTCGGCAGGTGTGAAGTGATGCTGGCGCTGGGGTTGATGAGACCAGGCGCTTGGACGGGGGCAGATTGTTAATTGAGTGATCCTGGTTCCAGTGTTTCATTTTTACTCGAACATCAACGGCACGAGGCTCCACAGTCGATTCCCATATCTGGATACGAAGCTCAACTGGGAGGCGAGGAAAGGAGTGGAAAGTGGCCATGCTGCCGGACCCTATGCCGAGTGGATTGCGAACAAATCTAAGCGTGTGCGTGGTATCAAGGCTCAGTCAAAGGACTTGATGCTGTTTCTGCTATGACGCTAAGGCACGTGAAATGGCGCAGGATGGAGTGAGAGGTCAATTGATCGTAACGTCGCTACAGGATATGGGAGAGCATTGGTACGCTTCAGCGATGGAATAAGAGGGTGGACGGCAAATGAGCGAAAAGATACAACGATTGTCGCAGTAAAATCGGTAGCAATAGATGAATATCGTTGGCGATATCTGGGCTCGTTGTCGGGCTGCGTTGCGTACGTTGCAGATAGAGTGCGCGAGTCCCGATTGAATGCGGAGAGGAAGTCAGCGAGCGTTTCTGTTGCACGGTGAGATTTTACCAGCCGCCCGATGGCTAGTGGATACTTGCCCGACTAGGACTACGTATTCGCTAGTATATCGTACGTACCGCGGGTCCAACCGCCAATCCGTGCGACTCCGCCTTTCCACACCTCCAACTTTTGACATCGACACACTATGGCGAATTCTAGTCTACTGGCAGCAACCCTCTATCACGCATTGCGTGCTGTCTGACCGCCTGAAACCTGCAGAGATGAGCAGTCAGTCCAATCGCGAGGCTGAGAGTGCCCCGCTCGGCAACCGATATCACTCTTCGGCTGAAGTCCCATCCTCATGTGCGTACGTTGCCTTCTTCCATTTTCTTCTTCCATTGCCTTCTTCCATTGCCTTCTTCCATTGCCTTCTATGGTGCTATCAAGGCTTCGTTTGCCCGCTGCAGTCACTTCATGCGCATGCCCTTGTGACCTCTGCCTTTCCGCTGACGCTGCGCGGGTACCGGCAGAATATCGTCATCATCATCGTAGATACGAAGTTGGATAGTCTCAGCCCCAGCTGTGCGTTCTTAACACTACTCATGTAGCCCATCGCCGATTGTTGCCCACCTCCACTCCACACCTTGGCTGCAGTGGGACTTGCCTTATTTGCAAGGCTCAACGTGCACCCAACAGCAATCCGTGGCCCTTCTGTAAGCGTGCTGCACGCCACGGCGGCCACATCTGCCGAGGATCGTTCTCTTTGGATCATGCGCCCCCAGCTAGTGATAGACTGTCATCCGTCTGCCTCACTACTCTCATCAAGTAGAACGCTGGGCCACAGTTTGGTAATACCATCCAGGCGAACAATTGCCTTGTTGCTTCTGGACTCATATGAGCGAATCCAAGGCTGGACATGGGAGTGGCAGACAAACCTCACCATTCATTCGATATTGCAGAGCCTCCACGGATGGAATTGACGTGACATAAAGTCGCGAGTGCTCCTTGAGGTATGCCTCACTGCCTCAGCCTCCTTCACTTATGCGTACACTTCCGGTACGTACACCGGTCCTCTTGGAAATCATTACATCTCTTATTGGAGTTCGCGACTGCCACGTACTCACCGGGCGCCTTACCACAATGGGGTATGTGTGGGACACCTTCGACATCTACGACTTGGAGCAATCAGCTTTGGAGAAATTCCTGAGGGAGAAGTTTGGACCCTATGATTTTTACATTCGCGTAAGTGAAGATAACTGCAAACCCAAAATGGACCACTAAATAACCCCCAAAAGATGTCCGGCAGTGTGTATAGATTTTGGGTTCCGCGGAACTTGACTCTAGTATATGTTTCGTCTAATTTGCGCGATGCTGCTGCTAATTAGGAGATTAGAGCGAACAAGATGAGCTCGCTGCTCGGCGGACCCCGAGTTGAGGAGAGGTTTTGCAAGGCAATTGAGACCCTTGCAGGACGTTGGGATGATCAAGGATGCGCAGACTATGCAATTGGCTCGGGGATGTCTCAAGGCTCACAAAGATGCGGAACAGAAACGCCAGAGCGGGGCAGCGCATTGCGTACTCTATGCCGTGGCGGACAAGCTGAAAGCGGTTGCCCTACCATGTCGAAGTCGTTGGGTCCCTCAAGAATTCAATATATATTATGGTTATCCTTCCTTTCGTATGTGACCGCGGTGTGCACTCGAGCGCTTCGTCCTTTCCCAGTGTCATGTTGTAGCTATGGAGTCTTTCATCCAGTCCTGCGAGCAGTTTGAGAACTATCCTCAAAACCTTATCCGGCCAGACTCACTTCTACACAACTTGAAAGCCCATTCCGAACGGCTGCGATCTCATGAAAAGCGCCTGTTCGATGAAAAACAAGCTGCTTTAGATTTCTGGGATTTGACATGCGGGGATCAAGGTGAGGAGCTTCTGAAACCCATCGCCAATGATTTGCTGACGAGGAGGGGTAACAGATTTCCACGCAGCCCGTGCGACCAGTCTTGACGAGCTCAAGGAAGTGCTGCGTAAAGCTGTCCGCGAAGGAGAGAGCGACCCGCAGTGCCGCTTTATGCAAGTACCCTTGGCCAGTTAACAGCCCCATATCTAACCCCCGCAGTTTCTTGCACTCTGCATACAGCCGAGCAGCATTGAACATATCGCGCACAATGCTAAAGTTCCTCTTTTCCTATCACCAAGTCATTCCCTCTTTTCTGGATTTCGTGTACCCTTTCGGCAAGCAGATCCACGCACAAGACTTCTACTTCAGTGGACTGAGGGACGAGTCCCGTCTCGACGAAAAGCGACGCGGCCCGAACATTCCTGAAATGGGGCGATCCGGCAAGGAGCTTCGCTTCTGTTACAACCTGCGATCCGTAGAACCGTCAAGGAACCAAGGCGATTTGCCCTGGTCGATCCGACAATCTGCAATGTATCATTCGTTTGACCTCTCCACCGGCAACTCTGTATGGGTCAATGTTAAGGGCAACCAGTTGATCAAGGATCGGATTACAGAAGCCTCCACCGAATCACCGTGGTATAAGCCGAGGTCACGCAGTGAGGCGTTTTCGGCGTCATTAGGAACACATCTGCTGTTGTGTGACTGGTCGTGCGAAAATTGGCGGTGGTACATCAACGACCTAGAAAACCGCTTCCATGAATATTCCGCCGACGCATTGGCTGTTCCGATAGAGAAGCCGTCGACGCCAATTCCTTCACCGGTCCCTATCTCCATGAGTCGTGTGCGCACTGGAAGCTTTGGCATACTCTCACGAAGCACCACAGCTCACACACCGGCTAGTCCGAGTAGCCCAAGTTTGAAATGGGACACATTCTCTCCGAAAACACCTTCCCGGAGTACAACACTAGTAGAGCCACCGGAAGATGACTCTCCATCTCCAAGCTGTTTTAGTCATACGGCATGGTCCAAAGTAGTCGATGCGAGTACTTTAAGAAGGCCCATTACTTCAATTCGCGTCTACCTTAAGAGATTGGGACAGCGCAATGCGTCGCGACAGGAGAGAGTAGATCAAAGACCTCTGTCAGCCACCGACGAGAAGAGTGTCTCACCAGAAAGCTCAGAAGCTGTGCTGGTACCCCCGGAGCTGCCACCTACGTTTACAGAGGAAGGCAACGAAAGACCGGACGAGACCTTCTCATTCGGAAACCTGCAGCTTCTTCAGCAAATCGAAGACAAGGCACATGAAGCTTTACTGGTGCTTCGACAGAACTCAGGAGTGCTTGAAGACCTACGACAACACTATGAATTCGTGGCAAATCATGCAGAATATCCTGCAGAGCTGCACGCTGATTGCGAGCTCGACCTGGAAAGGTTTCATAAGTGTGTGCTCAGCGCGCAGAAGGATCTTTTGATGTTGCAATCTCGAATAGAAACTTTGTTGCGGATGATCTCGAACCGAAAGAACCTGGTACGAGGCGCTTCCTTCATGAGCCTTGAGTGGTTATACTAAGTTGAACCATTAGCTCAGCAACATCCTTGAATATCGCAGTATTAAAGCCAATGAATTCTTCACCAAAAGGGCGCACCGGATCACGCGCGAAATGCACACCATTGCCAAGAAGACGGAGCAAGAAACGGTGTCGATGCGCGTGATCACCACCGTCACTTTGTTCTTTCTTCCCGCTACTTTCATTGCGGTATGTTTGTCCAAGTTGCATTCCCAACTTCTAGGCTGATTAGTTTGCAGACATTCATGAGCACCGACATCTTGAACTTTGAAGATGGTAGACAGGATCTCCAGATTAGGGGACTGCGAATTTATCTTGCGATTGCACTGCCGCTGACTGCTCTCACATTCCTTGCTTGGTACATGATTTATCGTGGAGCGAAAAGGGGCGTCCCGTTGCTGAGACGATGTAGTGGCAATGTTAGGCATCTAAGCGCCGTCTGAGCATAAGCCCAACGATGCTGCGGGCCTGCCAAAACAATATACTTATCATCCAGGTGCATCGCATCACTACGTAGTAACTCGCGTATGTTCGGTCTAAATCTTTTCAACAGAGTATTGAGACACTTGATTCATATAATATAGTCTCGAAAGATGTTCAGCACGAAGATTTGGAGCCAGTTGACCCAGGTAAATGCATCACTGAGTGATGCCTCACATCGAAACCATGCGGTGTCGTGTCGTCGCGGATCAAACAAGATAAATAATCTTCCAAAACTCTAAAAACCGCCTTACGTGCAAACCTTGTCTGCGGGCTGACCGGATCATGCTTCTAAAGGCTGTGCAGGGACCTCGCGCTCATCAAAGCATGCAGCCTCAGGCGCCTTCACGACTGCATAGCATGCGGCTGTGTCGATTGCCAGCCCGCTCTGAAGCTGCTACATGTCATCCGTACCGGAGCATAGCGAAACCCGGAAGTATATTTTGGGGCTGTTATGGGTGAGATCAATACAGGAGGGCGGCTCTGCTAACCGCGTTGGTTATAGTAGACCCCACTATTGAGACATTGTGTCCAAGAGTTCCGACTCAAATCCAACGTCTTCCCAGGCGCATTTCACCTGCCTGCTGAATAACGAACTGCTTCACGCACTGCAGCCTAGCTCCAAGTAGTTTATCGACAGTCGAGGGACTACTCCGCCGAGGCGTACTCGTTCGGCCTTGTGATGCTTTTGCGATGCGGCTGATGATGCCTGAGCGTGGCTTTCCCAACACTCCACCACATTCGGCATTCAGAATGCATCCGGGTGACAAGGTCATCACTTCGAACCCTCTACATTCGCTTCCCCTGTGAGCGGACTGTACGCTTAAGGGATGCAATTTCCGATGTCCTTGCTTAATGCGAGTACTCCTAGTCCCTATCCATGGATTTGATCAGTCGAAATGCATAGTGTAGCGAGAAAATAAGCTCCGTCCCTCGCGGCAGCAAATTGGCCGCAGTGGTGGCTGGTCCGCTTGGCCGCTTGCTGCGCAGCTCTTTTACTGGGGTTGACAGGCTCGCGGGCGCGTCATATACAGACCCCCGGCGCCACCCCTCTTAAGCAGCTGGAGCCTCCGGCGCACACAGACTCATCGTTCCTCATGGCCGTCTGGCCGCAACCCCAATCGTCTTTGTTTCTGTCCGACCAGAGCTCTTTTTTCCCACGCGCACCTGTCGCGCTGCACCCCGCAGCTCTACCCAATGGCCGCAACAACGGCACCCCCTTCTGACGTGGCAGCCGACTGTATCGAGTACCTCCGGCAAAAGGAAGCATGGGCGTTTGATCCAAGCTCGCCAGATGCTAGACGTGCATTCGTACCCATTCATGTGCTACAACGTTATTTCGACAAGCCTAGGATTGAAAGGCTCTTGTCATACTTTCATCGATCAGCAGCCGATTGGAGGTGGATCCAGTCGGACTATTTGGCAGTCTTTGCTGTGCTGATCACGATTGACAAGGGCGCATACATTACTCATTTCACATGGCACGACCATCTGGCAGACGACCGCCTGCCCTCCATTAGTGCCTCCGACCTGCCGCCAGATTGCAAATCCTTTTTCCCGCAATTTGCAGCAGCACGATGGCGGTTTTGCGCTCAGACTCTTCGAAAAGGTCGCTTGAATGAAAAAAGATTCCCGCCAGAGACCATCATCCCCATCACGTCATATAGACCTCTGAAGGAAGGACCAGACTCGTCTACTTATAAAGTCAAAATCCATCCAGACTACAACCAACTCGCCGACAAGGTACGTATGCTAAAGCCATGCTAGCTTCCGTAGCATAAACACTGACCAAACGCGCAAAACACTAGGACAAGAAGCCGACAACGAACACTTTCGTCTTGAAGACTTGCCGCGCGAAAGACGCTCAACACCACGAGTCCGAAGTCGAGGCCTACAAGACCTTAATACACCACCACAATGGCAACTTGCCTAACATGGCGCGCTTTTATGGATCATGGGCGCAGGACGGAAGATACAATATGCTCCTCGAATTTGTGGACGGTGGTAGCTTGGAAGACTTCTTCAGAAACAACATGCCACCCACTAGAGGAGAGGACATACTGAAGTTCTGGGGAAGACTCTTCGATGTGACCAAGCCGGTCATGCACATTCACAAGCTTCCGTGCCCGGAGAATAGCCGTCGATATCTGCAAGGGTAAGTCTCCCTCTTCTCTTTCGATGAAACCACTAACGCATCGGACCCAGTATCCACCATGACATAAAGGCCAGCAATATTCTCGTCTCTCGTATAGGTCCATCACCGTACGACGTTGTCTTCAAACTCGCCGATCTAGGCCACGCCGACTTTGCGTTTGCAGGACAGGAAGGGAGGGAGCTCCGAAGACGGGACGTTAATGGCGCGCAAACATATAGTGAGTGCTTGCTCTTCCACTTCCGAACTTTTGTTGTACTAACACGAGAACAGGTGCCCCCGAATGCTTTCGAAACCAAGCCGACCCCGTCTCGAAGCGCAAGATCCTCGACGCCTGCCCAAGTAAAGACATTTGGAGCCTCGGTTGCGTCTACAGCGAAGCTGTCATTTGGTCAGTCTGGGGTTTGCAAGGCCTGGAAGAGTTCCAGAACAATCGCAAAGCTGCAACCGATAAACTCCCAAAGCTTCGAGAGACGGTCTATCAGATCTGCTTTCACGACGGAGAAAAAGTTCTCCAGGCAGTGCGCAACATGCATATCCGTATCCGCTTGGAACATCGCCGACATGACTATGTTGCGACTGAGGTGACGCCAATCATCGAGAAGATGCTTGTGAGCGCCGAATCTCGCCCAGATGCAAACGACGTTTACGAATGGACAAAACAAGCCTTAGAAACAGCTACAGAATGTGCAAAGCTCGACTCTAGCGGTCCTCCCGAGTCTTCGTACCCCGCCATCTTCCGTAAACAGCCACCACAGCTGCCACCAGAAGTTCTAGCTGCGCAAGGGAAGATTCATTTCCAGAATACACAAGGAATGGCTAGTGCAGATTCTCTTCCCTCGAGTTCATTTACTTGCTCCGACCCCGACGAGGAAGAACACTCCATATCCAGTGCCGGTGCCGAGCTCGGTTATTTTGCGGAATTCACCCGGGGAACTTCACGGCACAGCAAAAGCGACCAAGCAACATACGGGAATCCTTCTCGTAGAGGCCTTCCAAATCGACCCATGTCCAATCCCCCTCCTAGAAAAGACGATAAGACATCTTTGGAAGAATTCGCAGCTAAGACCAATGGCATCAATCATCGACACTCTGCGCCCAGTGCCAAAACTCCTGGTAAAGGCGAACTTGATCATATCAAGAAACTCAAAGTTCCCCTGAGGTCTTCCGGGTCACTTTCAGAAAAGTCTGGAAATCGAGAAAAGCTCCCGCATGCAACAATTTCCGAAGCTGAAGCCTGGATAGTGAGAAAGAAGGAGCATCCCAACGTGCCCCAGCTTCCAGGTCATGGTGATCTCAGCAGCAAGCTCGATGGAAGGGATCAAGTACGTACTAATCATATTACCCGTGAGTTCTCTGACTGACCAATATTTAGATATTCCTCATTGACAATTCTGGCTCAATGAAGGACCACTGGGGAAACGTCAAGCGGACATTCTCAACGCTAGCCTATCTAGTCAAGCGAATGGATCCAGACGGAATCGAAATTCGCTTCACCAACGCTCGTCTCTCAACAAAGGCCCGCAGCAAAGACCGAGATGGGCTACTGGCGCTGTTCGAAAGCGTATTACCAAAGGGCCGGTCGGACATTGCGCTTTCCCTTGGCACCAGAATCCTGAGAGCGTATGAACCCAAACCTTACAAAAACCCTAACAAGCTCTCCTCACTGCTCCGCAAGCCAAAGTGGGGCGTCAACGTCTATGTTCTTACCGATGGCGTATGGGGAGAAGGAGACGCCTGGTTGGACGGCGTGGTCGAACCCATCAAATATCTCCTGAGCAAAGGAATGGCGTTGAACGAGATGGGAATCCAGTTCATACAATTCGGTGACGATAAAGAGGGTACGAGACGACTCACAATGCTGGACAACGAGTTAACCAAACATGGCGTTGCGAAGTAAGTCAATTGCGGATCGTAGCCCCAACTCGACTGACACTTGGTAGAGATATTATTGATACCGAGCCTTGGACTGGCAACGTATACAAAATGCTTCTGGGATCAATGGACCGGGCCTGGGACGAGCATCGACCGGGAACACCTGATTCGCCTGCAGGGGCAACCGCGTAGAAGCATCTCGAACGCCAGATATCGGATGGCTGGCCCGGAGGCCCTTCGCAAATCCACCTTTCAAAGAGAACCCGATGATCTCGCCTCTCGCTGTTCAATCACATGCCGGCATTTGAAACGCTGCAGGTATGCGCAACGTCTCCGCGTGGCACGGCTCGACCGGATTGCAATTGGTAAATTCACGCTGGAGTTTCATATGGTTCTATGTTTCATCATTCGCAAAACGCATCCATTTCAAATTCCCTTTGTTATCCGCTACATCTTACACCTTGATCGATTGTTCACTTCTACATACGTTTCTCGTTTTGCTCGCTTTCGCTTGCACAAATACGTCACCATGTAGGCGCACAATGTACGCCAGACCCGCTTCCTTTTCGCATTACATTGCATATGAGAACTACAATGTGCTCCAGGCGTACAGGGCTGTTGTTACCCTTCTGCTCCTTACATACGATTTTTCTAAGATACCCATGGGTTTTTTTATCTGCGAACTCTTCCATTAATTCGGCGTTGGGTTTATATCCGAGGTGCATATGGCATGGAATGGCGTATCAAATGTTGGTTATTGTGTGGTTGGAGGTCATCTTCTTTGTCTTCTAGTGAACAGCGCATATGCAGCTCAAGGATCGTGCCAGTTGTTGGCTAGAGGCTTACGACAAGCTGTCTATTGGAGAACAACAATCAATTAAGGGCCGTGGTGCTCATAGTATGAAATACTTGACTGCTCCCAAACATTCACCCCCGATAAATTTCTTGATACGGAGCGGCTATCGATAAGATTCTTACCGAGCCATCACCGCGTCAACCAGCCCCGCCAGAAAAATCCCCCGTAACTGCATTTGCTGCGCAACAGGCAACATTCTCTTTTGAATCTGCTTCTCGCGGGCCAACACTTTGCAGTGCAGTCTTTGCTTCAATATAGGCACATACCGCGCTACAGAGAGCCTGACCCCGCACCTCCACGAGCCGCCATGGCTAAGCCAAACGACCTGCGAACGCTCATCGACCTCACAAAGTCTACGCAAAAGCTTCTTCAGCATTTCGACTCCTCTCTCAAGCCAGCCTCCGCTGCTACAAACGGATCCGACCCGCAAGTATCATCGACGGACCTTCCGAACCCACTCGATGTGGTCAAGACCTGCACTACGCTCCTCAAGTCGCACACGACGACGCTCTCGCTCCTACTTCTTACACCACCACTTACTGCCTCCGCTCTGATCACAAAGATTGGAGAGGTGAGCTCGGGTGCACTAAGTGGACTTGTTGCGGCGGCGATATCTACCCCACAGGCGGGACAAAAAGATGAGTTGGGGACCTTGATGAGAGGAGAGGTCAGGGTGCAGGCGAGGAGATTGATCGGGGCTTGGGAGGATGTGCTGGCAATAATCTTGCGTCTTGCTGAGCGAAGGCAGAGCGACAAGGCCAAGGGCAAAACGAAGGATGAGGGACCTACAGAGAGCGAGAGGCAGGACGTACTCGCTGCAACTGGCGTGGTGTGGGAAGCGTGCGATGCGCTACTCAAGCTCTGCACAGATGGCATTGTTGGGCTTGTGGTGAAGAAGGCGCAGGAGTTGAGGAGTGTGCTACTCGACGCGATTGAAGAACTGAAGGAGTGGGGCGAGGATATTGATGAGGAAAACGAGGAGGACAAAGCTGAGGACAGTGATGACGAGTTCGCCGACGAAGATGATATCTTTGGGGCGGCGAACAAGTTGGGTAAGGACGACAAAGAGTTGAAGGCGCTGCTGGACACGAGCGCGAAGAAGTTGAAGATGGTGGGCATGTTATACCAGGCGCTCATCAAACGGCGACTAAAGACTTTCTCTACCACCGCAACGACACCTGCAACTGTATCTACATCTGAAACGAATGGCGACGCCAGCGTGCCATCCCCCGATCCGATGACCAAACTCGACGAGCTCATGGTCCTTCTCAAAGCCATACCAGAGACCGTCGACGACCTCGCAAGTGCATTCTACGATCTTGACGAAGACGAAGCGAAACAGACACTGGACAAATGCAGTGGTGAGGCGAAGAGCGCAGTGGCTTTGGTGAAGCAGAGCTGGGTTGGGACGGACGACGAGTTCACTACTTGGTCGGGGAAGTGGGTCGATGCTTTCGATGCCGCATGAAATGAATATACCCTAGATACCTGAAAACGCCTCCCAAACTATTGTATGCTAAAAAAACGAACCGGTCACCACATCAACCCGGTCAACCAGAGCTATGGGTACACTCCATAAACAATTAGAACACTCCCCAACATCCTCCTCTTAGCGTACCCTCTTTACAAGAAATAGGCCGCGAATCCCACAGCAACAACACCCATACCCGCCACGTTTGCAACCGCCGCATTCGTGGTAGTCTCCTGCGCCGATGGGCTGGTACTCGAGCTCGTAACGGTGGCAGTGCGGCTCGCCGTGTTTGTACCACTGACGGTGGATACGGCGGTGGGGAGGTCGGACACAGAGACACCGGCGCGTCCGCAGATGCTTTGGATGGCGGGGGCAATAGCTGTGGTGGTTGTCAATCATCAGTCTCCTGATATTTGGAGTGGCTGAAAGAAGGGATAGAACAGGGTGGACTTACAAGCGATTTCGTCTTCGGAGCATCGGCTGGGTACGCAGGTTGTGATGCTTTCTTGGATGGGCTCGCGGCCCGTGGTGCATTGGCAGTTCGTGTCTGTGAGACTGCATCCTGAATCGGGGACGGCCGTCGCGAAGCAGGCAAGCTGAGATGTTTGGTCAGCGGAATGAAGCGTTCGTAGAGGGAGACCCTTACAGCGCATGTGGGAAGGCCCTCGAGGTCTTGAGCGCCAACGGCCATGAAGGAAGCCGCAAAAGCGAGGGCAGAAATGGTGAAACGCATGTTGATGAGGGTACGGATAGAAAAGTGATTAAAAAACTATAGGATATGCACAAAGGTCCGGGACACAGAGATGCTCGAGAGGAATGTGTAGATGCGAAAAGGCAGGTTTCAAAGACGAGCCCGAAGAAAAAAAGACGACGCGCATAGCACAATGTACAACCACAAACCCAATCTACCCACCACGCAGCACGCACTAAGCAAGAAACCCAAACGCTGCCAATGTCGCGCGACGGCCTGGCGGTACGCCTATTTGGGACGGCCTCTGTGGTCCACGGGCTAGCGCACCTACGGCGGGGTGGAACGCGTTCCGCTGTATTTGGTTTGCGCTTGCGGTGTCTTGGTCGTGGCGAGGCTGCGACGAGCGTTTTCGAGGGGCTTGGGAGTCTGCGTTGGGAAGTTCTGGCGGTGGGGTTTGCTTTTGGAGGGGGTGTGTTTGGGAGGGTGTGACGGGTGCCGAGTTGCTTGGAGGAGTTATAATTATGCACTCACTTCGGTTGCGCTTCTGAGATGGATGGATGGGTGGAGATACTGTTGGTGAGGTCTAAGTTCAGACACGGCGATCGCGTTGTCCAGGCTCTCCGTCTGAATCGCGGACGTCTGCGCGGAAGCGGTAGGATACTCACGCGAAGAGGACGGCGTGGACACCGTTCGTATGCGCCCGAGGGCAAACTTTCTATCGGGTGCTGGTCCGCGTGCTACTAGAGTGGGCATGCAGATGGAGGCTCGCTAATGGAGATAGAGAATGCGTGCCGAGATGCAGAATACGTGACGAGGTGCAGAGTGATGCATATATTTATCGTCGTATGTAAACCGGGTGCATTGTGAAGTTGGTAAAGAGGGACAGGTCCGCGGTAATGAAATGCATAGTCCCTCCTCTATTCCAACCCCATCTTCTCCCTCCGATCGCATATCTCCACCCTCTCCCACACCACCCAACATACCAAACTCCCTCTACATCCCCAACCTAAGCAGCTCCAGCCCACACCCACAACACACAAGCAAGTCCCCACACCCCATCTCCATCCCACTCCCCTCGACCTCGACGCACCCGCACAGACCCTCATTCCAACCCACGCAAGCGCAAGATCCGGATCGTGTTTCAGGCAGCGGGAAGCGTCCGCCCGAGCCATCCCCTTGCATGAATCGCCAACCCGTTCCATCACGCTAACCCACCCAGGCCATGACTCTCTCCCATGGTTCGATGTCTCAAAAGCAAACAATCGATACGTCTGCAATGTTTCAACTACAGCCAAAGGATATGACGTCCGGGAGCGTGGGGGCGCAGCGGCGCCGCTGGTCTCGCGTCGTCGGTTCCCCCGCGAGCCGTCCATGTGATCCCGGCGGACTGTGGAGATGCCAGGAGTTGGGCCGACGCCCTCTTCTGGCTGTGGCACCGGATGTGGGAATCGATATCCGAGTGGCTCCCTTACTTTTCCAGGTCTGCTGTTCACATCCGAGCGAGGGAATCAAACGCGGGCCTGCGGGATCAATGCGTCGCTACCGTTGCTCGCCAATGTCAAAAACGTGTGCCTCGTTGAAACAAGCAATATCAAACGTAGACAGCCGTCCGAGCAAACAAAAGAAAAAGGGACAGCTGTCGTTCAACGCACTCTAAGCCAAACAGCAGCCCAAGCGAACTGTCAATGCCCCCTTTGGCCTAATCATCACGTCATTTACTGAAAGCAACATCTTGAAATGATTGAGTGCATGTTTTCATTCGTGCAAAAACACTACACCAGCGCCTCATATGCCACGCAAGCCCCTCGCGCACACTCCAACACAATACCCAAGGGTAACCCGGACTACAGGCCCCCCATATACTACTAGTACACACTAAACAACGACAGATTAGACCTCCCAAATGACCAAGTCCTACGCCTCCTAAAACCAGATATAGCAAACACCGTATCCATATCCCAGCTATGCACACCGGTGTCCGTTTTTCGTCATTGATTGATTTGTGGTGGCCCCGTGAAGGGAGGGGGGTCGCATTCTACCCTAGATTCCAAATGGGATAGGAAAAAGAAAAAGAAAGGGACCGAAAAGGTATATCGCGGGTTTGAACAAGGAAAGATGTAGAGGCCGTTGTTGCAGTGTAACAGAGATGCCAGAAATTTCTCAGGAAGAAATTGGCGCCTTCAAGGAGAGTTGGTCGAGTAGAAGTTGGACAAGCAAGTGCATCCGATGCAGTAACGTTGTAAAGCTGAGAAGGAAATTGTTGCTTTTGAGTGAGCGCCGGTGAAGCCTTGAAAACTCCGCGGCCGATGAGAGATAGGAAATTAGAACATAGCGCCATTCATGTCCTTCTGGGCAAAGCTATGCTGGTGGATTGGCCGGGGAGGCGATTGTTTTCGCCCAAAGCCACCCGTCGGCATAGCCGGGACAGCTCCAGGGGTCGCGTGCGCCGCTTCACGTAGACTTTTGCCTTCGCTTGCTGTCTCTCTAAGACGTGGCCGTGGCAGAGTAGTCTGACTGGATAACGCGTCCGACGAGTTCGTCCTCACCGGATCTGCGAATTGAGGAGTAGGTGATCCAAGGCCGGCATGGATGGCTGGGTCTATATTTTCTTTTCGCCCTTGAGTGAAACGCCTTCGCATAGGGTTGATAGGAGGAAGTGGGGGCGCAATCTCCATCCCATTCTTGAGAGAGGCACCGGCAGGCAGGCTGATGGTATCGATGACAGAGGTCGTCGAAATAAATACCGGGTCAGAGATCTCAGACTTGGCGACGGACTTCTTGCGCAACGGGCCAGCCTTTGCCATAGGTTGAGGGGTGGCGTTGGGATTAAAGGCAGGCGCGACTGGTGTGCCAGGATTGGAAACGGGGGGAGTGTTGTTGGCAGAGAATGGGGGCACAGGAGAACCTTGGGGACGGAACGCGTTGAAGCTGGGGCTCGGCCCACCAGGCGAAGGGCGCGGTGACACCGGAAGCCCTGGAGAGAATTGGGATGGTTTCATGTTGCCACCAGGAGAGAGACGAGGTGAGCCACTGGCCGGGCCATGTCCAGTCTGGATAGGCTGGAGATGCTTCGATTCAAAGAAGTTCGCAGCAGTCGTCCGGCTGTTGCTTCTCGACCTCTTTCTTCCTTCGCTGTCAAGTGATGGCCTCTCCGCAGGCAGTGGCTGAGTTGCGTTTGCGACGTATCCTTGGAAAGACGGACTAGGATTGGGAGGGTAAACGGTAGACCGGGAGCCAACACCTTCACCCATAGCTTGATCGAGATCATCCCGGTAGCGACCACCACGGCTCCGTGAACGACCAGAAGATAATTCAGAGCTCGACCGCTCCCTTGTTGAGCTGTGACTGGAGGAAGGAGGCGACCTTCCCTTAGATCGGGTGTCCCGGTAGCTGTCTTCGGTCCCTGATCGCTGCCGTGTCTCGCCTAGCTCGCGCTGAGCGTCCCTCTCGCTTTGCTGGAGCGTGCGCACAGGCTTTTGACGCATGGGGAATTCCGACCCAAAGCGATCCGATGCCAACGACGGACTGCTGGCATTTGAGTTTATGCCGAGCCCAAGCATCTTCATAGCCTTGGAGGGAGCATCCTGCTGCTTCTGGTTTTCCAAAGTTGCGAACGATTCTCGGCTTGATTTGGCACGCAGCATGTTCAAGGCTGTCTTTAGGCCACTGGACGGTGAGGGAGCAGGGCTCGTGGATCGACCTTCGGCTCTAGCGCGGAGGCTTTCCTGGATGGCACGTTGACGTTGAGCTAGGTCGCGTTGGAAGGCTTCGTGTTCCTCAACGCTACGGCCGCGTTGATGCATCGGGTCTTCGCCCTTCTCTGTGCCGTTGCTTGAAGAGGTGCTGACTGTCGAGGGTTGGGTCTTTGACTTGGGCCCGTCGACTGGGCTCACAGAGCTGATACTGCCTCTCTCAGCAGCGTAGGGGTTGCCCTCGATATCATCCAGATCCCACGGGTTCGAATGACTGTAGTTTGAGGTCGCAAGAGTATCCGTTTCCGAAGCAGGGTGCCGCGACTGGAAGCCATGAGGCTGATTTTGGGGTGGCGATGTGCTCAGCATACTTATGCGGTTGTCATCGTAGTTGGACGAAACATTGCTGACGTTACGAAGGTGCTGGCGGATCATGCCACTGAGCCCTCCGTTGTTAGGACCAAGGGTTGGTGAATCAATGTCGGCATTGTCAGGCGTGGCCGTGTTCTCGGGTATGGATGACGACTGAAGCTCTGGTATGGTCGATGACTGAAGCTCGGGCTGCACAGTTCGCGAATTGCTTCGAGAGCGCAGTGCTGGGTGATCGAAGCGCTCGGCAGCTAGCCGCGAGTTGCTCCGTGATCGAAGAGCAGGATGGTCCAAGAGTGGGGGTGCAGGTCCTGTGGCAACGGGGAGGTTGTCCATGCGTCGTCCCCGCTCCGAGGAGGGCTTTGAAACCATGGGCTGTGGCGAATCCTGCTCATCGTCGCTGGACCCTGGAGAAGTAAAGAAGGTCTTTCCTCCCCCCGAGTCAGGAGACTGTACGTTCGGAGGCGACGGCGCTTGTTGCTTTTGTGGCGGATGGGTGGGTAGGGTTGGGCTCTTCATCTGGTTGGCAGCAGTCTGAAACACTGAAAAAGCAGACGGTGCTGGATTCTGTTCCGCAGACGACTCGGAACGTTGTCGCTGTGTCGCACCAGCTTCGGCCCGTTTTCGCTTCTCTATCTCGGCGCGCTCCCGCAATGAAAGCTTGCGCGGGTTGTCGAGCTTGGGCACTGGCACTTCGCGTTCCGATTGGAGTTTCTTCAGGCGCTCCGCATACTGTTCTTCGCTGAAAGCGTGCTTTGGCTTGTTGAAAGCACCCATGGCAGTAGCCTTGCCGCGGTCTTGATACTGAACGGCGGTATTCAGCTCGCTGTCGCTAGCCAAAGGGCTTAGCGGTGGGGGAGACTGGCCGCGTGAGAGGACGGGGCTTGATGCGTTCGAATGGGCATCCCTTCCATTGGCAGTTCCAGTTCCAGAGTGAGCTGATGGCGTAGGGCTGTCAGTGCGGATGGGGAGACCCCGAGTGAAGCGATCGCTCAAATTGGTCGCAGATCTCGTTTGGGAGTAGAGCAGCGGGGGTGTGGAGCGACCAGTGGGGGCGCGTGTCCGCTGAATGGAATTGAGTCTGTTCATGGCAGATGACTGCTGTTCGTACATTTGCTGGTCGAGGCCCTGGTCGTACAGCCGCCGTGTCTTGGTGGTGGAGCGTGTGATGTCGGTGGGCGAAACGGGCCCCGCGGAAATGGAGTTGGCGCCTTGCGAGGCGATTGAGGTGGCGGCGGTCGAGATGCGGGCAGCGCTGCCGGAGTTGGTCGAGGACGACGTCTCTCTTCGCCGGGCGAAGCCGTCGGTCATGGGCGAGTAGGCGTCCTTGGTGGGGCTTGCTGGCTCGTGAACCTCGTCGGTCTGTTCTGCGTTGGCCTGTTCCGCTTCCTGCTGAACGAGTCGCTCCTTCTCTTGTTGCCGCATCTTCTGGAACGTGGACAGGTGCACGTCATCGTCGTAAAGTAACCTGCCCTTGGACGAACCGGCCCCTGAGATCTTGTACACCTTTTGCCGACCACCAAACAAAATATTGCCCTCGCCAGGTCTGGCCCGAGTCATCATGCTTCCACCATCTTCCGCGGCACTGTCAAACGAATTCGTCCGCTCGGTTGCAAAGGGTGGGCGAACGGACCCGTTGATGGATGAAACTTCGGCTATGTCAGAGAGGCCTCCGGGAACGAAGCCGAATTCGTGGAGACGAGACTGGCGTTTCGGCTGCAGAACACTGTCGTCCATTGCTTTTCCAATCTTGGATGATGGGTCGTCCTGCTCTCTGAGCATGCTGAAGCGCGTTGACAGGCCCGGCATGATCAGACTCGTCCTGAAGTCATTTGCAGCAGGGAGAGCCGCGGCGATGTTGAGCTCGGGCTTGGGCTCGGGCAGCGCCTTCTTCTTGTCCTTCTTTCGGGTGAGGAAGCGATTCATGGTGACCTGGTAGATGTTAGATAGGTGGAGGCGAGCGGTGAGGCGCCTAAACGACGCGCGAGAGCTCGCGTGCGCGTGTGCGTCCATGGCGCCGTGGGGTGTCTTACTGACGGTAGCGAGCACGCCTAAAAAGAGACGTTGACGACGGGTGCGCTGTACGGACTCACCGCCGGTCTGCAGTGCGTGCTGGACGAGCAGTCGTCTGCCGGTGCGAGGGCGAGCGTGGGCTTCTATTCGTGCGCGTCAAATTAGCAACGGGTCCTCATGTAGGTTTCCGCGTGCATTCCGAATGCACTTTCCACTTGAAACACAACAACACGGCGAAGCGGATGACGTACCCAACGGCCGTGACTTCTGGCAGTGATTCTCGCCAACGGGCGGTGGAGGGCCGGTGAGCGGTGCAGCAGGTGAGTGAGGTGGGCGCGCTCTCCATGCAGTGTCGGGCAAGCGGGCAGCTTGGGCGGGCGTCGAGTATATTATGGGTTTCAGGAGGTATTGGATCGAAGGAATGTATATCGCGGTGGTTGCAGGGGCACCTAAGACCGAGGGTGTCGAACGGGGGGCAGTGGGACAGCGATATGGGCGATCTCTCGAGGAAACTCGGCT